>Ga0228698_1000135_pt1 | contig 67787 bp, 84 predicted proteins | sample McNCre117_Aug_MG_FD_178015 | JGI IMG/M metagenome (GOLD analysis project Ga0228698, IMG submission 178015) | Freshwater microbial communities from McNutts Creek, Athens, Georgia, United States - 1-17_Aug_MG | ecosystem: Environmental > Aquatic > Freshwater > Creek | place: USA: Georgia...
ATTGGTTCCAATCGCCAATCTGGCCAAAGGCCCAAAGAGCGGGAGCTTGCTCAGGAATGGGGTGTACATCCTGTTGGGGGATGGGTCAGCAAGATCGATGGAGGGTGCGGTCTGCTGGAGCATGACGTCGAGCCCATCCTTGTTGATGTTCTCAACCAATGCAGGAATACCGTCCTGAGGTGGTACGGGTGCGTGGGCGGAGAGGTAGTCGTCCCACTTCAGCCTTCCTTGGGGGTCCTTAGCCGCCTTGTAGGCCGCCTCATTGATTTTCTGGACCAGCTGGGGATTGCTGCGAAGGGCAGCCTGCATGGCCTTGCCCGTCAAATGCCCACCAGAGGCCAGCAAATAGCCAATGATGGCATTCCGCTTCTTCTCATCATCATTGCCAGCTGGCAGGCTGTAGCCGATGGCGGCTCCGATTGCACCAGCTCCCTGGTTAGCCGCAAATCCCATCATGGCCGCAGGGTCGATTGACCCCCTCTTTCCCGTCATGGTAAACGGACCCTCCTTGGCCAGCTTCTGGGTGACGCCCTCAATCGGGTAGAGCCTACCTGAGTTGCGTACCGTGACTGGATCAGAGCCATCGTTGAGCGGGCTCTCGACCGTAACTCTGTGCTGCCCAAGATCGACATCCTCGCCTTTGCTTCCGGTCAGCTCTTCGGCGATTTGTCGGTACTGCTTGCCGTAAAACGACTCATGCCCACCCATCCTGCCGTAGTCCTGTCCCGGTTCGTAGTTTGGACTTAGGTGGCCCTGGGTCATGGCGGAAGTCACCGGATCCGGGATCATGATATGGGTGGCTCCATTTGCACCCGCCTTGGCAATGGCAGCCTTTAAGATGGTGCGGTAGACGTCATCCAAGGCCCAAGTGCCTGGAAAACGGGCAATTTGCCTTTCAAGACCCGCCTTGTTGAATTCGGCCTCATTCTTAAGAATAGCATCCGCCAATTCCCGATAGTCCTGCTTGGTTGATTCATTGGACGTCACCACTTCATGGTACTTTTCATAGAGTGCAGGATCCCTCTCTATCGCCCGGTTAATCCACATGACCGCCCTTTCCTCACCATGAGCCGCAAACTGATCGGCATCAAACTTCCTGTTCAGCATGAGGTTGTCGTGATCATCCGTGAGCTGCTTGATGGCCTCGTTCCTCTTTGCCTTCCAGTTGGATTGGATCTCAAATAGGTTGGCGATTTTCCTACCCAAGTTGTCTATGTGGTACTGGATGGCGGACCAACCGATCGTATCCTTGAGCTGCTCGTGGATCTTATCCGGCTTCCAAGTATTCTCGGATGAAGGCGACGGCTTGATCACGTCAACCCTCTGGATTGGGTGAGACTCCAAGTCATGAGGGGCCATTGACTTGTAGTAGTCAGTTATCCTTGGCCTGGACTTCCACTCGATGCCCTCTGGCGTCAGGAAGAAGTGGGCCATGGCCTTTTCAGCCTTGATCTCGGCCTTGGCTAGATTCGATGCATGGATGACATCGTCGATTGTTAAGGCGTTGAATTCCTTGGCGTTTCTCGGTGATGTAAAATCCTCCAGGCGCTTTTTAGCAGACGTAAACGCCTCTTCAGCACCCATTCCCCTTGAAATCCGAGTTTCATACTCATACTGAAGAGATTTCAGCGCCAGCGGAAGTGCATCGTATTCAGCTGATGCCTTCTGGTAGGCGGCTACGGTTGGGTGAACCTCGTTATTGGTGTAGTCCTTAACCACCACCTGAGGCCAATTGTCCTTGAGGTGGTTGGCTAAGACCTCGGGGCTGATGGACTTGACACCCTCCGTAAGCTTTCCAATTCCAGCCTCATTCAGAGCCGCTTGCTCGGGCTTGTTTAGCTTGGAGATGGCAATCTTGAGCTGCTCGGTGGAGATTTCACCTTCCCTGTTCTTGGAGATGCCGAAGGGCTTATCACTCATCCTCAACTCCTTTTCGGTTTGGGTGACAAAGTCACGGCCCTTGAAGGCGTCGGCGGCTGCCCTCAGCAGATTGGGGTTGGAGGTGAGGTGGCTGACTCCGTAGGCTGCAAGGCCAAGCGCAAGGCCATTATCGGCCCATTTCTTCTGGGTTTCCTCATCCTGACCAGAGGCCCAAGCGGCCAATTTGCCAGCACCATAGCCCAATAGGGGATCAAGGGCACCAAGCGTCACACCACCCGGCTTGATACCCAAGAACTTGATCCCAACGTCGCTGGCCTTGGTGTTGATGTCCTTGCCGGTTCCTGAAACCTCCACAATCGGACCAAGGCCTTTCTGCACCAAAGAGAATCCTCCATCCGGATCGCGGATAAGCTTACCATCGTAGCCAGCGTACCTTATGTTCTGACCGATCAACTCACCAAGAGTCGGATCACCCGTCAGCTTGGAGCCCGCATAGTTCTCGGTGGGTTCCTTGGCGAGGAGGTCGGCCAAGATGGTCTTCTTGGCCTCAATGGTGGGCTTGTCGGAAACGCCCAAGATGGGGTTGATGGCCTTTTGGACTGCATCATGAGCCGCCTCCAGCCCATTGCGTTGATCGGCCTCGATTGCAGCCTGATCCTTTTCCACCAAGCGATCCCTTGGAATCCCAACCTTCTTGCCAATACCCAAATCAGACTCGATCTGCTCGATGATGGGGGTGCGGAATTTCTTCGGAGTCTGCTTGGCAATGCCCGCCATGGCAGGAGGCGTCTCAATGTCGAAGGGCATTTCAGGCGATCCAACAGCCTGACCAGTTGGGGTGCCTTGGTTGATCTCAGCCAAGTCTGCCATGGTCGGAGGCTTGGATCCCGTAACCTCATTGATTGCAGATTGATTGGCTCCAGCACCCGTTGCGGTGTCGGCCCTTCCAACGAGACCCTTGAGGCCTGCCTTGGTAGCTGCGCCCATGCCCGCACCAAGCTCCTCCACGTAGGCCGCATGGGCCATTGGCTTGTTGAAAATGGCTTGGATGGCGGCAGATTCAAGAGCCCTCTTGGCCGTACCTTCAGGCAGTGAACCACCATTGGTCAGGTAGTCTTGGGCAACCGAGATACCACCACCAATGCCAGCAGGAACGGCACGGGAGAGCAGCTCATCCCTCAGGCTCCCAGTGATGCCACCGGGCAGGAACCCACCGGCAGCCAGGGAACCAAGCTTTCCGGCAATCTCATGCTCGGCAATTGCCTTGTCTTGGGCAGCTTGGAACTCGGGAGCAACAGCCTCAGTGGCCTTGCGCTGGAGGATGGAGGAGCCCAATGCCGCTCCAGCACCAACGACACCACCCGCAATAGCCCTTATTCCCCAAGGTGTTCCAGCGGGAAGGAATTGGTTGACGGCAGACGCCGCGCCAATACCCACCATAGACGGTGCAAGGTTCTGCTGGGCACCCGCCTCAAAGGCCTTGGTATTGCCCATGACGGCATCCCCTATCTGGCCCAAGGTGGTGTCAGCCGGAAGGGAACTCTTGTAATCCGCCTCCTCCTGATCGGGGCGACGGAACTCGGTTGGGCTGATGCGGAGGATCCTTTCCCCATCATGTGTGAACTCCTCTCCATCCTTGGCCTTCCTCAAAGCAGCCATGAAGGCTTGGAGTGACTCCTTGCTCTTCTTTTCGGGTATGTTTGAGAAGTCGGCGTAATCCCCCAGTTCCTTGGAGTAGTCGCCAATGTCCAATACCTTGCGGAAGCGAGCACGCGGGTCCGCCTTCAGCCCCTGATCAACCTCTGCAATTAGGCTGTTGACTTCCGAGGAAGAACGTTGGGCCTCGATTGCCTTGATGAGATCCTCTGCTGATTCAGCCATTTAGGGGGTAATTCCACGTTGTTCCAAGTATGCTTTTGCAGTCTTGTTACCAGCCTTGGCCAGAGCCCTCAGCTTGTCAATCTTGTCATCGATGGATGCGGATTCGGGCGTTTTGGCTGCTTTTACGGGCTTTTCTTGGTCAGGGGTGGTATCTGACCCTCCCTTGTCATCAGAAGGCCTGGAAGTGGCCTTAGAATCTCCGGAATCGGCATCCCTGAGCTTCCTTAGCTCCTCATGATCCCTCACCATCTGGTCGGTGAGGTATTTGGCCTGCTTGGCCGATTCAATGCTGGACCTCCTGAGGGTAATGTACTGCTCATAAGCAGCCTTGGTCTCGGGAGAGGCATTGGCCACGCTCTTGATAAATGGCAATCCCTTCTCCCTAGGCACCTGATTGCCATCCTTGTCTGTGGTGTAGGCTTTGTCGTACCACTCACTCAGCTTAACCGGAACCATGGGATTCAACGGATCTGGTACCACGGTATTGCCAAGCCTTGAGGCCTCAAGTGCATCACTGTCGCGCTGCTTCTGGAGCAGTTTGACGGTTTCCGCTTGTGAATTGATCTTGCTAATCATCGCGTTGGAACGATCGGCAAGGGCCTTGGCCTGGATCATCTTGGCCTCACCCTCCTGCTTGAGGTAATTGGTATTGGCCAAGGTAAACCCGATCTTAGCGGAATCAGCCGCCTGCTGGAGCTGGATGTTGTCGGGCTCGGCCTCAGCTTTGGCAAGGGTGGCATCAAGATTGGCCTTGGCGAGATCGACCTGCTTTTGGGCGGATTCCTTGTTCCAAGTGCCCATTGCCGAAGCAACTGCCAACCTTCCTTCCTGACCCGCCTCATCTACTGCAGCCTGACGCTGCTCAGCTCCAGTCTTGAGCTTTGCTTGGACAGCACCTTGGCCAAGAATATCAGACCTTGATTGAGCATCAGTAGCCAGGAATGGGGCTTTGGCCGCATTCTCGGCAACTTGGGTATTGGCATTGGAGATGGTCGCAGCAGCGCTTGGCGCATAGGTGTCCTTGAGCGCCCCAAGCTTGGCCAGAATGTCCTGCTTCTCGGCCTCATGGGTTGCACGCTGGGTATCCAGCATGAGGTTCAGGAGCTGGTTCTGGGTGTCGGCCCGATTGATGTTCAGGGACGCAAGCTGGCCCTGCTGGAACGCTTGGGGATTAAACGCCACCAACCCCGGATCAACCGGGGTGAATTGTGGCATGACCTGAACTTGAAAACCGCCAGTATTGATCGGCATGATGCTTTAGCCAGTTGGATAGTAACCGCCAAATCGGGTGTTAACCAACTTGGAGTTGTCGGGGATGATGTTGCCATTGCCACCGCCAAATGCCCCAGCCAATCCAGCCATGCCGCCTGCATTCTGGAACATGGAACCGGCCAAGCCGTACATATTCTGGGATTGGCGACCGTAGATGTTGGCCTGATTGGCAAAGGCCGCACCACGGGCATTCTGGTTACCAACGGCGATGTTGGCGATTGAACCCGGATCAAGACCAACAACAGGACGTTGGATCCCCTCGCCATATTGGGCTGCACCCATGGCCCGATTGAAGTTGGACTCGGAAAGGCTTTTCAGCAGCTGGATCTTTTGGAGGAGGTTCTGGGCGTTGAACTGCTGGTTTTGGGTGTCGAGCTGGCCGAATTGCGAGGCATCGTTGAGCCTCTGCTGCTGGAGCTGGAGTGAGGTAAGCCCAAGATCCCTCGCCACAATATCACGGCCCAAGCCCAACCTGCCACCACCCACCATACCTGCATGAGCCAAGCCCGATTGGGTAACTGCGTTCTGGGTTTCTGTTGAAAGCGACCCGCCAAGTGCAAGATTTGCCTTGGCCCTGGCAATGGCGGCGGCAAGCAGTGGGCTATTGATGTTATTGCCCAAACCAGAAAGAAGCAGGGACTGGGAGGCCTGATCGGAGGCGGAGGGGGCTAGACCCGCCAACACCGCCTGATTGGCTGCAGTCCTCAGCTGGGGAACCTCTGGGGTAAGCTGGCGCTCAAGCTCGGCTGAATCCAAGGCATTCTGACGGGCAATCGACCTGACCTGCTCATTCAGTTGGTTGATGTCAACCTGGGCAGCCTGACCCGCCTGACCAGCAGCACGATTGGCTTGATTACCCGACAATGCACCACCCAGCAAGGTACCGCCAATGCCAATGGCGGATGATGCGGCGGTTCCGAGACCGGCTGCACTTGCAATGGGACCGGCTAAGGCGAGGAGGGGCATGACTATTTAAGTTGAGATTCCCATTGGGAGCGGGTGATGGAAAACCAAAGCTCGTCAACCTTCTGACCGTTGACGGTGGTAGGATGGGGCTGACGGCCCACAAACGACCATCCAGCGGTGCGGATGAAATAAAGCGCCGATTTTGCGGAAGACAGGCAGTAGCCAACAACCGCCTTAATGCCCATGCTAGAGAACATCTCATTAAGGGCCAATTTGAGGGCCTCACGGGCCTTTGCGCCCCTGCAGGCCTTGGTCAGGCAGGTGTGGATCTCGCATTCATCTCCATGGCCAAGGAAGACAAAGCAGCCAACTACCTTGCCACCATCCTCAACCGCCAGAAATACGTTGGCGTCATCCTGGATCTGGCTGGAGGCGCTTGCCTCCTTTGGTGTTGAGTCGTCGGAAATTCCCGCAAAGACATCCTGATGATGGAGGATTCCATCGACCAGTGAGACATCCTTGGTGCGGTAGACCGTCATCTTAGTACCCGTGGACCAGCTCGATGCAGAATTGGGAGTTGGGTGAGATAATCACATCGTGGCCTGAAGCTCCATCATTGGACTCAAGATAGACTTGGATGGAATCTCCAGCCGCCAGATTCAATAGGCCGGTAACCTGAGGATACCAGCGATCTCCCGGAGGATCCTTTACTGCAACGCCGGAAGTTGGAGCAAGCGGATCACCAAGGGCGTTGTTGGTCGTGATCTTGACGCCAAATTCGGCTTGGCTGTGGTTGGCGGTGTTGTTGTCCACTTGGATGTTAGTGGAGGCGCGATAGACTCCAGCAACCGGAGCGATGTACTGGGAGTTGGCGTTGTCGTAGATGGTGAATGGATCCAAGATGGATTGGTTGAAAATCACCTTGTAGAAGTTGCCATCCACCGAAAGGGTCTGACTGCCGGTAAGCTTGGCGGCTGCAGGATAGCCCTTGAGCTTGTTGAAGGTGTCCTCGTAGATGTCCTTCCACCCACCTGCGTAGTAGGTCTTGATGGCAATGGCCTTACCGCCAGCATCCGTCTCAATCCAGATGGTGTAATCGGAGGCCGAGGGTTGGGTATTGGCTACGATGTAGCGCAGGCTGAGCGAATCCAGCTTCTCCGGAACATAGGACCCAGTAATGGAATCCCAAACGTACCAAGTGGTTCCATTCTTTAGGAATGGACCAACATTGGTCAGTGGAGGCGTCGAGCCAATCGTGAAGATCGAATAGTTGGTATCGGTCTCAATGGCCAGCCTAGCCACCAATGCGTCAAGAAACTGCTGAGGGGTACCCCTGAAGTTAGAGGGAAGCGCAGAAGCGCGAAAGGTGACTGGTAGCGTAACGCTCATGGTCTCAGGTGGTAGTGTGATTCCTGTGGATTGTCAAGGCTACTGGCCAACGCCGATCCATGCATACATCGTGGTTCCGCTCGCCAAAGTGGCTCCGGAAACATTACGGATGTCGATCTTGATCTCGTTGGCGTTGACGAAGGCATTGGAGTTAATGCCGTCAATGATGCATCCCTGCAGCGATGCCGGAAAGATCCTGAACGACGTCAGATTGTCTCCTCCGAAATTAGCACCATCAACGTATGGGTGATAGGCGTAGAATGACGTCGATGACCCATTGGCCAGATTAGCACCAAGGGTCATTTTGGCATAAAAGCCATTGGAGGTTACAGGTATTCCGGAGTTAAAGGATGAGCGATTATTGGGGGTCGTAAAGCACGCAAGTCCAGTGGCCGTACGGTACAGCGAAGATGCAGATTCGTACCTATTCCCAGCCGCCCCATCGCCAATTTGAGGAGTTGGAACGAAAGACGCATAGCTGATGGTGTCATTCCAGGCCAAGAAGAAGTTGCAACCATCAAAATTACCGGCCACGTATCGTGGGTGGGTTAGCGCTAGATAACCATTGGCGATGTCCGTGGCCATTGAACCACTTGAGGTGTAGCTGCTTGTAACGCGATAGGAATCGTACCCGGTTCCCGGGTTGCCCCAAATGACGTTATTAGTTGAGTACGATGTAGATGCGGCCCAGTTGTTTGGCCCAGCCAGCGGATCGCTTAGGGCACCACCAAACCAAGTATCAACCCTAAAAATGGACCTCGCAACCCACACAGAGTCAACAATCCCGTTCTGGAAGCCGATGGGGGACGTGACGCCCTGCATTTCAATTCCCTGGAACACCACCTTGATTGCATCGGCATAGTAATGCCCGGTGAGTGTTCCGGAACCAGATCCGCTGAAGTAAACGGCTCTCTTGCATCCATTAACGAAATTTGCAGCAACATCTATTCCCTGGTACTCCATGTTGGTTGAGCCATTGCCAACGGAATAGAAATTGATGGCAGATGTGACTGCCAAGCTCAGGTACTGGGCCCTGAAGTTATAGTTCTGCAGTACACGCCTGACTGGGCTTGTCGTTGCATCAACGTAGAACTGGACGAGGTGGTTGCAGTAGTTTACGCTTGGGCATGAAACATCGCAGGTGTCTCCGCCAAAAATCCTGATTCCGACGCCCGCAGTAAAATTGGAAATGGACGGAAGTACCATTCCTGAGAACTTGATCCCAAGCAGGGTAAACCCATTGGTCTCGCCATATGATTCAAGCGAAGCCGATGAGGATGAATCGATTGATGCCTTTGGATTATCTCCAAGACCATCGGATCCAACTACAATGTCACCACCTCGGTAGGTGGCGGAAAAGTAGACGGTTGGCCAGTACGGGCTCGATGAATCAAAATTATCGCAGGCATCTAGGCAGGACTGGATCGCATTGCTTGAGTTTACTCCAGACCCCCTACCCTGAACTGCACCAAACCATTCTGGATAAACGAGGTATGAATTTTTACCGATCCTAACCCTTCCGGCTCCTGTATTTGGTGATGTAGCCCAAGACGCACGATAGGGTGCATTGAAGATCTGGTAAAGTCCGGCCTCAATCCCGCCCGTAAACGTAACCGTGACAGCATTTGAAACCACCAGCTTCCCGCCCTCAAACTTGATTGGGGATGTAATGTTTAGGTTGCTATCGATCAGATAGCTTCCGTATGGAACCAAGATCACACCATTGACAGCGGCGGCTGCCGTTTGGGTAGTCGAAAATGCAGCCGTATCGGAGGTTACGCCATCTCCAACGGCCCCATAGTCTTTAACGCTAAAAGTCTGCTGTTCGGACCATTTCGTGTCGTAGTTGGCAGTCGATGCCTTGACCAGCCTCGCGTTTTTTCCGCCTCCTGTTCCCAGAAGGCCCGGGATGGTCGCTTCTGAGGCCGCTGTGGCCCTTCCCTTGGCGTCGAGGGTGATGATGGCCGATTTGGTGGCGGAGCCGTAGGTTGCAGCAGAAACGCCCGTATTTGCCAAAGTGGTGGTGGAGCTGCCAGAAGAGGCCGTAACGTCACCCGTGAGGGCTCCCCGGCTAAGCACCCCTCCTGAATAGCTCAAGGTTGAGCCGACTGAGATGGCAGCAACGGTGCCTGCGCCATTTGCAGCAAGGATGCCGTTGGCACTACCCGCACCGCCATTATTTGAGCTAAGGACGCCCGTGGTGATGTCGGAGGCAGAAACCGTCACATTGGACGAGAGGGGATGACCATTAACAGTAACGGACGTCGAGACCTTGGCGTCAAGGGCCGTCTGTAGGTCAGTTTGGCTTGAGAGAGTGCCCGTAATGGCACCCCAGCTTACACCTCCAACGGAAGGAGCCGCCCACGTACCATCACCCCTAAGGAACAGCAGATTGCTACCCGGAAGCTTGGGGGCCAAGCCGTGGTAGAGGGTTGAGACGTTAAGGTTGGTGTTATCCGATGGGGTGCTAAGAGCATCAAGCGCAATCGGATCACTTCCACCGGCCTGGTGGGTTGAGGCGTGAAGGTTAGGATTGCGGCTATTGGTCATCCGGGGATCATTACCCCTCGGAACCTCCGTGGCGGTGGCGGCAACGCCAGATGCGGCGATAGTCAGACCTGCATTCTTGATCAGCTTCCCAGTAGCCCCATTGAATAGGACAAGGCCGTTATCAGTAGAACTAGCAGGACCAGATACGTCACCAGAACCCGATCCCCCTCCGCCAATGGTTGATACGAGGGTCCACGTGGTGGAGTTGGTCTTTTGGTAGACCTTGGTGGTGGCGGAGGCGTCATCCATCCACTCGTACCAGTCTCCGGCGACACCAATGGTCTCGGTGGGGGCGACTGATGCAACGAAAAGGTTGTAGGTTGCGGGTACAGCCTGCTGGTCAGGGGTTGTTCCGGTTGGGGTTTGGAAGATGGCATAGTTGACCTGGGAGACCGCCTGCGGAAGCGGAGAAACGGCTGCAACGGAGGAGCTGACGTCGGGCATCTTATTTCTTGGTAAGGAGTTTGCTCAGCAGGCCCTTCCAGTAGCATGAGCAGGTGATCTTGGCAAGGAAAGCCGCCACCTTGTCGGAGGCAGCATTGAGCTTGCGCTGGCGTTCGGCACAATCCGCGCAGTTCTCGTACTTCGTTCCGGCCACAAATGGGGCCAGTACCTTATGAACCAAGTCTCCTAGTTTCATGGGTTTAGATGATTTCTCCAATTTCCGACAGAACGTACCATTGGGCCATTGCAGTGGCCTTGCGGGTGGCATCCACCTGCGAGATGATGGAGGATTGGGTGCAGGTCTTGCTCACGGGCAGACCGGTCTCGGGATTTAGCTTTGAGAAGGTAACGGTGGCGGAAAATGTCTCGAAGGGGGAGCTGGTAGAGTGGGGTTGGGTAGATCCGCAGCCATCGGGAGTCAAAAGTCTGGTTTCGCCCGTCTCATCATCCTCGCAGATGCCTTGGTAGGTCTGGGGCTCGTTTTGGCTGAAGCCACGATAGGCGTACAGCCCTGCAATACCACTCCAGACCACAAGGAAGGAGAAGCCCTTATCCACTAAGCCACGATACTCATACTCAACGCATTCGGCGTTGCAGTCGCTTGGATTGGAGTTGTCCTCGGATCGGATGATGCGGGATTGGACCTTGCTGCCATCAATCAGGAAGTCGGTTTGGTTGCCGTAGAGGGAATCGGCATAGACCTGACCTAGAGTTGCGGCTACATCCTTACGGAGTATGGGTTGGAAGGCGCCACGAGTACCCCTTGCAGCAACCATGATGGCTACATCGCCGCTGACGTTGACAAACTCAAGTTCGGCATAGCGGAAGCGCTTCCAATCCCGATTGCCCCAAAAATGCTCCCTGGTGGCAATGAAGCAGGTGATGGGGATTCCATTGTCGGTCTTTTCGGGCCTCATCAGCTCCCATAGGCGGTTGACGCCATCGTAGTCCACGCTGACGCAGAACAGCCTCTCCTGCGATGAAACGACACCCCTCGCAAACTCCACCGGTCTCCACCCTGTCCAGTAGGATGCCCAAGAGTTTGCATTGCCCTCAAACGGGGCCTGATCCAGCACATGGACGCGGCTATTAAGCTTCTCGCCCACTGGCAGGGCGTGGAGCAGGAAGTTCTCATAGAATTGACCGCAAACACCCGTTAGGTTGTAGCTTAGGTCAATCTTGGATTGTAGCATCTCGTTGTCCTGAATGTCAGTCCGGGACGAGATGTTGATGTTGAGGGCACTATTGAGATTGATCAGGCCCTTGCTCGTGTACCACCAGATCATTCCGTACTGGGAGACGATGGAGCGGTGGGAGATGCAGCCGATTCCGACAAGGATGTTCTGCTGGAAGTTGGGCGTTGAGAGCCATTGCGTACGGTCCTGAATCGCCGACTGAAGAAACGTTCCAGTTTCCTTCGTGAAGCAGATAATTCCTTGTCGGTCGGCGGTTTCGACGATCCCGGTGCATTCTCCGGGTAGATAAAACGCACGACCTTCACTGATGTATTGGGATTCGGTGAACTTGAGGGGGTTGCCAATGTCGGAAGCGAACACCTGGGAGCCACGACTGACCCACAGGCGGTTATTGGACCAGCACATCCACAGGCCCACAGGAGTACCGTTTCGGTCGGTCTGGGTGGTGGTGGACTGGGTGGGGTTAAGATGACCCGACACAATCCCGTCCCAATAAGCTGCCCTTGTGGCACCATCCTGCATGATCAGGATGGCCTTGGGCTGGTCAAGAAAGCGGATGATGCCAGCTTCATCAAAGTAGGTAGTTTGGACGGTAGCAGCCCAAGCGATGGCGCTGGAGTTGGCATTAAACGCCACATTCGCCAGCGGAGCGTAGGTCGTGAACGGGGCGGGCGAAACATACACCGTTCCGCCAACACAAAAGACCAGATAGGGGACTCCGGACGAAGGCGTAAAGAAGGTGAGGCCTTGGAGATTGCCAGCGGGCAGATCAAACTTGCTGACCGAACCGGGCCTGGTTTGGGCAATTCCACCCCTGCACATGATGTTCATCCCGACAGCATACTCCCCGTTTTCCAGCTTGGACGGCTGGGTGTACGAGTTCATCCCAAGGACGAACGAATCGGAGCCATCTGGTGCGATTTGGGCGTCCATTAGTAGAACAGCGTATCCTGGATAGACACGGGAAGGCCCTCATTGAACGTGATTTGGGGGCCAACGGACGAGGGAGGGCGAAGGGACTCCGCCTCATTGGAGAGCAGGCGAACACCCTCGGTTTCAAAGGCCCTGGCCTGCTCCGGCTGATTATCCAAGCGGAATTTGACCGCCTTGAGCAGCATCAGAAGGGCCTCCCGGTTATCGATGTTGATCCAGTCGGATACACCCCTGACTTCAAGGTCCTTGCGGCGATACTTGATCTTGATCCAGCTCCTGTCCGGAACCTTGATCCGGCGATAGGAGGGATCGGTCTCCCAAGGTTGGTAATAGCCGATGAGGGTGTGGGCGGTTAGGTCGGAAGGATTGAGGGCGATCAGCTTGACGAAACCAACCGTAACAGCCTTCTCGATCCTATCTATGCGGCCAATCGCGGGAGCCTCCGGATTCGGAGCAAAGAACCCATAGACAGTAGGAACAAGGAACCCGTCTTCGAGGGTATTGTTGGGGCCTGGGGTGTAGATCCTCTTACCGTTCTCATCCCATCCGAAAACCCGCAGCACGCAATTAGAGTCCTGAGAATTCTCGACCTGGGCCGCAAGCAGTACAGGGGCCGATGGATCACGGAAGGTGGAAACGGGACCAAGTTCGTCGGTATACCCGCAGGGCACGCAGCAATCGCTACCGGAGCCATTGGCATGGTACTCATACCACTGATCACGGAGAAGGGTTGGCTGCCCAGCATTGTTGACAGCGATGACGGTCCCAACATCAGCAGGGAGAGTAACGCAGCCATCGCAAACGCACAAAGACATGACCCCAATGTTCCAGTCGTTACCCTTTGCTTGGTTGTTGGCGAGGCGTACTGCGTCCGTGATCCTACGATAGACCGTTGCGTCACTGCAGCGACCGAGAACATCTTTGGCCTCATTCAGGATGTCGGAGACTCTCATTAGCGGAGCTGTTCTAGGGTGAAGTTGTAGCAGTTGATGGAGCAGATTGGGTCGGCGGCTCCCCATTGGACGTAGATTCCAACCTCCTGATCGGTCGTTGTGTCGATGGTTCCAGTTGCCGGAGTGACGAGATAGGCCTGATCGGAGGTGTCGCTGATGCCGAACCTGCCATGAAATTCGCAGAAGTATTGACCGGCACCACCACTTGAGCGGACTACAATCGTTGCCTCAAGATTCCAAGGTTTGCTGGTTGCGGATGGAATGCTATTTGCGTTACCGACGATAAAGGCCAACCCACCACCAGCATACGTCACGTACATCTTAAGGGTTGTGCCTGCACCGTTGGAGTAGTTGCCGGAGGCCTTGAAGCGCAGGACGGATCCTGTAGCCAAACTCCCGCCGGGAATGGTAAGGGTTCCAACGCCAGTACCGCTCAATGAACTCAGTGAGGTAGTATTGCTGACGGTTGCAATGGAAGTCTGGGAGAAGAGGGTCTTGCTAGTGGCGCTTGACCCAGACGAGCTAAGAACTCCAGCGGAAAGGCTTAGGCCGCTTCCGACGGTAATCTCCTCAATGGCACCCGTTGAGGCCGTTGAGCGACCAAGCAGCTTGCCCGTGGTCATGGTCAAGCCAGAGGTAGTGGTGGCCCCAGGGACAACGTAGTCGGTACCGGCAGAGGCAGTCACCAAAGCCCCGGCAGAGCCCTTTAGAAGGCCTGAAGCGGACAATCCCAGCACAATGGTACCTGTGGTAGTGACCGGACTGTTGGTGACCGTAAAACCAGCGGGAACCGACAATCCAACGCTGCTGACGCTACCACTTGATGTGGGCGGAACGGCCCAAGTGCCATCACCCCTCCAAAAGGTCGAGGATGAGGCTGAAGCTCCTCCATTAAGGTGAGACACCCCAAGATTTCCAGTGACTCCGGAGGCTAGATCCACTTGAGCCCAAGCTGGGCTGTTGCTTGTTCCTTGGTTGGAAAGATAGGCCTTGGATAAGCTGCTCTTGGGTAGGGCGGCAAGGGTGTTGGCGGCGTCGGCGTACACCAAATCGCCTTGGGAGAAGGTGGATAGGCCGGTTCCACCATTGGTAACCCCGATAGTGGTGCCACCCCATGAAGCCCCTGAGAGCACGCCAGCCGCGTAGATCAGGCTGGAGTCCTTGACAATGGTTCCGCTGGCCCCATCCCAAAGAACAACGGCATTATTGGTGGCCGACCCAGGGCCCGAGATGCCACCTCCGCCTCCACCCCCAGCCGGAACCGCCCAAGTGCCATCTCCTCGCCAGAACGTCGTATTGGAGGCTCCGCTGCCGTTATTCAGCTTGGTAACGGGCAGATTGCCGGTTGTGGCCGTGGCCAGATTCACCAGCATCGCATTCTCATCGCTGATGATAACCTTGTTCTTGATGGAGCCGGAGAGCTGGCAAACCGAGTCGGCGTAGTTCTGGAATGAGATGGTCTTGTTGGCACCCAGGCTCTCCTGCCAAACAAGGATTACATCGTCAGCCGTAAGGCCAAGAATCTCGCCATACTGGTTGTAGATCGCCATTAGGTCGTAACGGTCTGGATGGGATGACCTCCCTCATCGAGAATGGGGTTGCAGTTCTCGTCCCTGAGGGTGGAGAGGACGCTGAATTTGGGCGTGGCATTGTGGTCGTAGCGCATGACAAACGAGGTGTCATTGCACGACGGAACCGGCAGCTCGACCACTTCACAGGTCAGCTTTACTCGGTAGGGCGAGCATTGGCCCTGATCGGGATGGACGGGCTCCTCAAACGTACCGCAAACGATCTGGGTATTGGTTGTGGAGCACCCGCAGCGGGTGGTGGGGAGGTAGGCCATAGTAATTATTCATCTCCCGACTCCTCCATCTTGTCCTTGGCAATCTTGTCCATGGCGCCCTCAAGGCCATCACCCTCCTCCTCGTCGTGGCAGTCGCAGGAGACCTCGCGGATCTCGATGGTGGCGGACACCCGCTCGCCATCCTCCGTCTCCTCCTCGGTGATGCGCTTGATCACGCCCTTGAGCATGACCTCGTCACCCACCGCACCATCAATGGCCTCGATGTTGTCGATGAAGACGGTGGGGTAGTACTTCTTGTCCTTGCCTGCGACTTTCGACGCAGCAATGTCATTGGAGGGGGTCTGGCCGATGTCGGTGAATTCCATTTGGGTTGGTTGGGTTACTTGTTGAGATTATCAAGCTTGCGCTCAATGGAGTCAAGCGAGGACCGGATCGCCCTTACGTCCGTCTTGAGCACCGCCACATCGGTCTTCATGTCGGCGATTCGTTCCATTTCGGCTGTTTCGTGGTTGTGGAGGCGGTTTTCATCCACCGCAGCGGACTTCTTGACCTCAAGCAGGTCAGCAACGCTTCTCTCCACCGCCCCCTGCAGCTTGACGTAGCCCGCAATGAAGCCGACGACCACAAGGGCCCAGGATACGATGTTACCGATTGAGATTTCGCTATTTACCTTCGGGGGTGACATGGTGACGATGATTTGAGTAGCCGAGGGCTCCAGCCACCAACGCAAAAGCGAAGGCTAGGCCGATGCCCGAGTAGATGATCCAAGGATGGGCCTCCAGGGCCCTTTCTATGGCGTTTACGGCGATTCCGGTGGCGATTAGGGTGATCCCACCACCCATGGTGGCAAAAGCCATCCTTGGGCCTAAAAAGGGGTACTGCGAGCCAGCCACCAGCATGACCACACCAGCCGCCAGCGCCAACGCTCCAAGGCCGATGGTTGAGAGCATGATCCAACGCTTCCTTTCCTTTGCGGCTTCATCTTGGATTTCTTTGATTTTGGCTGCCATTTCCGCCTTGGCCCTCTCCTTTTCGGCGGCTACCTGCTGCTCAAGGGATTGGATGCGGGCATTAAGGGCTTCTGCATCCCCCCTTGCCTTGGCCCATCCAGTCAATGCCTCGTTAAGCTTTCCATTAAGGGCAGAATTGACCAGCTTGATGGCCTCAAGGCGATCCGATTCAGTGGCCGGTCCGGCAAGCTTTCTAACCACCGAATTGGACTCGAATACTGCGGTCTTGGCCGGTCCATCGGGATTATGGGAGTTGGCCAACTCGGTTGCCTCCGCCGAGGCGCTAATCCTGCTTAACCTAGCATCCGACGCCTCCCCCAGCTTGGGGGCCGATGGGAGGTTGGTCGGAGCGGGCTGGGACGGTCCATGACAGGCCGACGGCACAAGGCTCATCAGCGCTGCCATGAACACGAATGTCCTCATCGATTACTCAACATCCTCAACCTTAAGGATACCGGCAATTTCCATTTGGCGCAGGAAGCCGATGGAAAGAGGGTTGTTATCGCCAAGATCGGAGATCTCAAGCGGCTTGATGGCCTCAACATTCGAGTCCTGATCCAGCAGATCGGAGAGATCCCTCTGGAAGGATTCGAATGCCGGGGTGTTGGGCTTGATTGCAATCCCGAGGGACTTGCGATTGGGCTCACCAGCAGGGAGGTCGAACGCCTCCTCCCCATACTTGCGAATGAGCGCATCGCGCTCCTTGTCGAAGAATTCGGCATCACCCTGGATCTTGCGCAGAATGGTGGAAACCTTCAACCGGGTACGGAACGGAAGGAACGAATCCTTCTCATCTCGCTTAACCAGCTCATTGAGAACAAGCTGGGCCTGAACGATTTTATCGAGTTTTAGTGCCATAGGAGTATCTGGAAGGAAATTGGATCAGCCGCTTTAGAGGAGTCAAGCTTTTCAGAAAACCGACAGGATGATGGTCTTGGGATCAACCTTGATCTCGCTTCCATTTTGGGGCTCAACGAACACGGGGCCCTTTTCGGTTATGAAGACCACGACTGCATGGCATGACTTGGGGCCGTCAATGAACCATACGGTCCCCATGGCCAAGGATTGGGCCTTGGTGTTGGACTGGAAGGTTGAGATGAAGTAGTCGGTCTGGGTCTTGGCGACAAAGTAGGAGGCGAAGTGGTTGCAGTCGAAGCGGCTATCCCAATGGGCCACACCGTCCTTGAATAGGGCGGATTTGTACTTCTCGTAGAGGGCCGGGATTGCTGCGCTTGAGACTACCGCATATGATTCATCCCCCCAATAGGTTTGACCACCGGCATAGACCGCCAACTTGGGCAGTACCTCGCCGGTGGTTGGTTTTATCTCATTGCGCGGCGAGCAAGCCGCCAAGATCAAGATTACCAGCCCTATTGGGCCGCAACCAAGCCAAGATTGGCGAGCACGCATGACTCGATGTACGGCTGGTCGGACTGGTTGGTCCAGTTGGCCCACTGGTCGGGCGTCATGGCTACGGAGCCGCTGGCGACCGTGGTTTCGGTCTTGGCATCGTCGTTGGCCACCTTGTAGAGGGCGTAGTTGAAGGTCGGAGTGCCGCCAAGGGCGTTGCTCCAAGTGTCCGAGATGAAGAGCCGCGAGGCCGCAGGCGGGAAGTCAGGATTGGTCGGGGTAAGGATGTCAATTTTCATGGAGGAGGATTAGGCTGCGGCGATGGTAGTGACGGTGCCCGAGGAGCCACGGTACTTGAGCGCACCTGACTCGACGTAGAGCTGGCCAACACCAGCCGGAGACGATGAGGGGGCGGTTCCGTTGGCCATGACGATCACCTTGGCACCCGAGGTGCCTGCGTCTGTGGTGGTGCCCAGCAGCAAATTGGCGTTGCCCGTGAGCGACATCAGGCGATCATTTCCGTAGAAGCCCCAAGTCAAGGCATTGGAAGTAGACCCGCTCGACGAGTAGTAGAAGGCATCGTAGCCGCTGTTGTTGGTGGAGCGTCCAACACCAACCATACGGAGCACGAGATGCCCAGTGGTTAGATTCGTGGCTTCAAAGTATGACGCCCAGACATACGCACTGTCGGTTGTGCCATAGATCGAAAGGATACCCGGTCCACCAGTCGTCGAAAAAGCGGAAGTGATGGTGACCCGACCCGTACCGAGACTCGCGATGTCGAGATTCTGATTGGGGGACGTGCCCGACGCAGAGATCGTGGGGCCGTTGGTACCGTCGCCGATTTTGAGGCCCGTCGGCCCGAAGAACCCTTGATACCAGCGCAGGGCTGAAGTCCCCACCGTTTTTCCGCTGGTGTTATCCGCAGATGGGGAAAGCGTCGTAGTTACTGCAAGTGAACCCGGCGCTGTAATGGCACTCGGAAGACTCAGCGTGATCGCGCCGGTAGTAACGTCGGTGCTGATCTGGTTGGCCGTTCCGGTGACAGACGTGACGCCACCACCACCTGCAACCGTGGCCCACGAGGAAGTCGTGCCGTTCGTGGTCAGGTACTTCCCGCTATTACCCGTCTGCGACGGAAGACCGGCGTCAGCATTGACCGTGATCGTGTTGACCGTGCGGGTGAGTCCGGTCGAGAACGTGAGCGGGACCTCGTACGCACTCGAAGCGGTGTAGGCAGCGGAACCGAGCGTGCCACCCACCCCAATCGCCAGCGTAGCACCGTCCGTCGCAGTGAATGTGACCGTATTGCTCGCGGTCAGCGTCTTGCCATTGGCGATCGTCAGCGTGCTGCCCGTGGCAGGCTGGGTGATCGTAACCTTGTTGAAGCTGGTAAGGCCGTAGATCGAAAGAGGGAGGCTAAGCGTAATTGCACCAGTGGAGGCGCTGGCGGTGATTTGGTTGGCGGTTCCTGTAACAGACGTGACGCCGCCGGATGGGGTGGCCCAAGTGCCGTCCCCGCGCCAGAAGGTGGTAGAGCTTGCTCCCGTTCCGCTATTGAGGTTGTTGACCGAAAGGTTGCCCGTGACACCCGTGGAAAGAGGGAGGCCTGTAGCGTTGGTTAAAACGACACTGGCGGGGGTTCCAAGGGCGGGTGTAACCAACGATGGGGAGTTGAACGTACCACCACTCAAGGTCTTTCCCGTGAGGGTAATTGAGGTCGGAAGCGACAGGGTGATGGAGCCCGTGTTGGCCGAAGCTGAAATTTCATTTGCCGTACCGTAAACGGCGGTTGCTCCAATGTTGGTGACCGTGACTGCGCCCGTGGCTGCAGAGACCGAGATGCCTGCACCGGCCAGCAGGGAGGTAACACCACCACCGCCTCCACCCCCATCAACAATCAGGGCCGTATTGGTGGCAATGCGCTTGAGCAGTTCGGGCTCGTTATCGTTCCATTCCGGGTAAACGCCAGTGGCCATTTTGTTGGTGGGTTTTCAGCTAGGGCTTTTAGGGATTCTCGACAATCTTGGCAGAGTAGTAGGCGGACTTCCTTTGGAGGTCCTTGGAATCATCGTTCCAGCTTGGCGGATTGAGGCCGCTTACGCCCTTGGTGATCGCAACATCGTAGAGATTCGAGGCGATGCGCAGCCAGAAATCGCGCTTGTTGTCGTTCCACTGGGGGTAGTTACCAGCCATGATGTTCAGTATGGGCTCTAAAGAGCCCCCAAGTTACTGGGGGCTCGAAGAACTCACATTAAACTGGCCAACCCTTAGAGGGTCGCGTCAGTAATGGCGGCACACGTTGCGAAGCCAAAATCGAGGGCACACCTCTTATAGAGCACGGGCACGACGCCATGGGGCCTACGAGCCTGGAAGGCGCGGACCACCTGGTAGATGTGGTACCCGAAGTCACCCCACGGATTGCAGACGTTATCGCGGATGTTCACCCAATCAAGCTCACCCATGATGAACTGGGGCTGGAACTTGAAGGAAGCCTCACCGACATAACGCTCCGGAACGAGACGACGGAACGTACCCTTGGAGACTAGGAAGCCGACCTCGTACTTGGCCTCCACCCAATCCGGATTCGTCACATTCGAGACGCCGGAGGTGGTGGCGGTACGGACGAGGGGCTCGATCAGGACCGGGAAGCCGTTGCTGTCAACGGTGTTGAAGCGCAGCGGCTGCTGGTCGATCGCCAGCTTGATCTGGCGGTACGGATAGTCGATGAAGGCATACTTCATCAGCTCGTCCTTGGCATCCTTGAAGGAGCCCTTGGCGAAGGCGAGCATCTCCGTGTTGACGTTGCTCTGGTTGCGCAGGGCTTCGATCTGGTCGCTGGAGGCGATGAAGACGAAGTACTGGCCGGAGCCGTCGCCGAAGAACTCAGGCGAGAGGTTGTCTCGCATGTAGTTAGACAGCGCCACAAGGAACTTGTGGGTGACCGCCGTGGTGGGGAGACCGCCAAGGAAATTGACGTTCACTTGGTTGTAGCCACCCGTTAGGATCTGGCCGAGGCTCGTCGCACCAACCTTCAGCACCGCCTTGACGCCGGAGAGGGTCAGGAGCTGGTTGCGGATGTCGGCGGAGAAGACCGTCTTGATCGCATCCTTGAGGTTGGCCTCAGCGATACGATACGAGTCAAGCACCGCAAAGCGGGCCTGATTAAGGCAGATCGTAGGACCCTTGCCACGGAGAGTCTCCAGGTGGGTCGTAAAGACCGTCTGGCCGAACTCGGCGGCGTTGCCGACCGTACCGCAGGAGTCGATGGTAGCACCGAAGACCGGGGCGGTCAGGCTCTGGTTGGTCACAAGACGCTCGGTCACGATGGTCTTGATCTGCTCGCCCATGTTGTTCGGGGTGGTGCCACCGTCAACGAGGTTCGAGTAGGGGTCGTTAAGGGCAATGAAGCGGATAAGCTCATTGCGCAGGGCGGAGACCTGCGAAAGGATGCCCGACGAATAATCGGAGGGCGTCAGGGTACAAGTAGCGGGAAGGGCCATTTTGGTAGCTGTTGACCTAACTTAGGTGGCTTCCAATGGCGGAATTGCCGAAGGACTAAACGCCACCGATGAAGAATGCAGGATTGGAGCCTGCTCATTCCCCGGCGATGGGATCGTTTTTAACGCCTTCGGACTTTCCTCGCAGGGCTGCGGAAATCGAGGAGGTCCTTGTCGCAGCGAGCGGACCCTCTAACACTAAGGCCCTTATGTCAAGCCAGTAATTTGCTGCGAACGCAGTCGATGCCCGCAGTACCCTTGATTCCGTGGAGCCATGAGGGCTTGAGTTCTTGGCCGGAAAGGGGGTTGTCGGGGTGGGTGTGCTTCCTTGGGGCAAAGAGATGGTTGCAGCCGAGAAGGGGGTTGTCGGGGGTGTTTAGGCGGTAATCGGAGTAGATTAGCCTTGAGGGGTGGGCGAAAGGCCTGATCCTGCTCCAGAAGTGCATATCCCATCCCCACATGGGAACCTCACCATCAGCTAGTTCAGGAATCTCATGGACCAACTTTGGGTGGAAGATGAGGTTGCCGTTCATGTGGGAGGAGGGCGGATTGCCATCCCTTGAGCCGTCCCAGTGGCCCGAAGCGAGCTTTCCAGAGGCGACGAACTCATCCAGGATGTCGTCTGCCCATGAAAGTGTGAGGGGGACGCAGTCAGCCTCCATCAGCAGGGCTCCTGCGTAGGGGAAGTTACCATCATCGTAGAGCTTCCTTACGTCCATGAAGGCATCCATGGCTTGGGCGTTGGGGCCATAGGGCCAGCCAGAGCGTTGGCGGCGGCTCCTCATCCCTCCCACGTTAAAGGCCTTTTCTAAGGCTTTTAAGGCCGTCAATTCCCTGATGTTGGTATCATACCGTGGGTATAGGAGAAAATCGATTCTAGGGGCATAGGATTGCGCCAAATCAGCCATTAGGTTCATCAGCCCATTCATCTGGGCAAGATCGGCGTGCCAGAACTGCAAAACGCCCAAAAGGCGGGGCTTATTTTCTTGTGGCGCGTGCATGATGATCAACCCATGGCAGGAAGTCCTTGAGCCTGCAAGGCCAGAGGGTATTGGCCTGAAGGCGCTTCCAGTGCTCGACCGCATTGGTGTAGCCGTAAAACTTCTCCTTGTAGGCTACTTGAGCCTCACTATGCCAGCTGAAGTGGTCGAAGACGAGGTCGTGCTGGCGGGTAATGTGCTTAGGCATCATGTTGCCCATGTTGAGATTAAGCACTGGTGGCTCATGCTTGTTCCAGCGCATCCGAGTGTTGAAGCGCCAAGCCCTCACCCACTCATAGTCGTTGTTTCCGTAGCAGTTCTCGCCAACCGTAACCACATCAGGACCAACGTAATAATTGCAGTATAACTGCATCCTGGCTACGTCTGGGTGAACCTCGAAGAGCTGCACGATCTTGGTCAGCTGCTCAGCCGTCCATACCTCGTCGCAATCAAGTTGGACAAGTACGCCATCGGACTTGAATGCCGAGGTGCCTGCATTGACCATCTGGGTCTTGTTGTCCCAGAATGGGCTTTGGATGACGGAGACATTAGGCAGGGAGGATAGCTCTTTTAGGTATTCGGTTGTTCCGTCGGTACTTAGGGACGGAGTAAGGCTGCGACACCAGGACGTATCCCTTGTGTTGCCTGCCTGCCCCTCCACAATACTCCACCTCCACGGAATCCTAAGCTCTTGGAATACTGGTAGATGCCTCTGGATGTAGGGCATCCCATTGAGGACGATGGTGAGGATGTTGAGGGTCATGCCGAAAGCAGGTTCTTACCACTCAACTCCCGTAGCTCATCCGGGGTCAGTTTCTGGGCATAGAATACGGGATCGCTAAAATTGATCGGCCTTTCCCGGTCATAACCGAAGGAGAGTCGGCGGATTCGTGCTGTGCCTAAGGCGTCCTCCAACTTCTGGAACTTGGTCTCGGGTAGGTTGGCGGGATCGCCATCGGGGCCCATTGCTAGGTAACGGGAGACAAACTCCGGGATGAAGCGATGCCGGATTAGGAAGAGGCTTTGACCGCAGGCCATGAAGGGAGGGGAGGTCATCTTCCTGCCAAACACCATATCCCCATCGCCAAGGTCCTTGTAGACTTGGGATACCCATGGTCCAAAGGCCAAGGCGTCCTGCTCAAGGTAGAGTAAATCTGCCTCGCCAGAGTAGGCGATCATGGCCAGCGCAATGACTCCAGCCGACCATCCGCAGAAGTCATGGGGCTTGGACTTGTTGAGCAGATCGCCAACATGGCCAAGGTTACCCGGTACGCAGATCCTATTGACGTCAATTGGACCGTTGGGATTTGCGCCAACCTCAAGCTTGACCACGGCATTGGGCCTTCCGGTTAGATTGGATAGGTTATGCTGCCTCCAGATTCGCTCCCACTCCCTGCTGACGTTGAACCGTCCAGTACCAAGGATGTAGTTCATTTGGTGGCCTCCATTCTGAGGGTTTCTGCGGAATCGAGAGCTTCCCCGATTTGCCGGTGATGGCCATCAATCTCCTTTCTGCCCGTCCTCTCGATAGAGGAGAAGCCAGCGGCCTCAAGCATAAGCCGAAGGGACTCCTCCGCATACACCATCAGGTGTCCGTGGTTGCAGATAATGTCGCAACGTTTATTGAGATCCAGTCGAGCGAGTTCTGGGACGCAGATCCTGAAGACCCCACCTGGCTTGAGGATGCGCCTGACTTCGCACATAAAGCGGAAGCCTTGGGGGCCGGTCGTGTGCTCGACGACGTGCTCGGCAAGCACTTGCTCCACTGAGTTGTCGGGGAATTTGAGGGGCTTGGTGATGTCATGGTCTGGGTACTCGGTGTTCATCCAGCCCTGAAGCTGGTTTCCGCCTGATCCAAATTGAACCTTCATGACTGCTTGAAGGGAAGGCTCCACTGGTCTCGGAGGGCGAGGCAGGCCGTGTAAACGGCATCTTTTCGGTCATGGGATGTATTGCCCTCTGCCAGGGTCATACCATCCGTGAAGCAGCACTTCCAGCCATTGGGGCCGCTCTCCATTGAGCACCCGAAGCCCATGGTCCTTGCGGCGGACATGATATGGGCGCAGAATTCCTCCTTGTGGTCTTGGCTCATAGTCTGAGGGAGGGCATGTTGCTCCTGCACCACTCTCTTGCAAGCTTCATGTTGTGGAGGTTGGCGGGATAGGAGAACTCATTGGCCCCAGCCCATCCGCTATCATGCTTCTCATGGATAGCGTAGCGGTGTTCGGTATCTGAGGGGTAGAGGTCGGCGCTCATATTGCCGACCGTGGAGTTAATCCCATGGAGCTTGCGAATGAGGGCGGCTAGTACGATGTCGAAGCAGGGGGCCCCGAGGATGAAGTCGGGAATGGAGTCCAGATTGGCCTTAAGCCATTTCGAGGTGAAGGCGAACAGTTCCCTGCCCATATGGATCTCGCTCGATCCGGGCTCGCTGCGCCTCATGCTGATAGCCCCATGCAGCCTCACCTCAGAAGCGGCCCATAGGACAGCCTGAGGGTCTATCTGGACGTCATCGTTGGTCCAGATGATGACATCGTCATCCTTGTCAGACATACCGAGGGCGGCTGTTAGCAGGTCCTTGAGGTAGGGAAGCGGACGGCTCTCCCCAATGTCCATTGCCGTGCGCGGAGCTGGATTGGCTGGATCATCCGTGATGTACTCCAGCACCCATGCCCCGGCATTGGCCAGCTTCTCACGGGACTCGCCCGCTCGCTTGTGGCGGTCGGTGGCTAAGTGGGAGGCATAGACGATGAAGATGACCTTCATGGACACTTAACCTTGATGGCCTTGAGCACCGGCTCAAGTGAATTGGCCAGCTCGGAGTAGCAGAAGGATGCGATAGTATTGGGTGGTGGGATTGAGCCATACCAACCGTCATTCAGAATGGCTACCACCGGTATCTTGGAGGCTGCGGCCAGATGCAGGTGCATGGTATCGATGGTGACAAGCAGGGCGGAGTTATCCATCAGGCCAAGCAGGTCATACACCCGCTCGACCCTGATTGAGGACAGGTCAACCACATTGTACCCCGGAAACGCCTTCCTGATTTCCCCCACAAGATCACCCTTGAACGGGGATGATACCCCCTTTCCAGAAACGAGTATGGTGGACTTGTTCACGGTGAATGGATCGGTCAGAAGCGCCGCCTTCAACTCGACTTCATTTTCCCTTTTCTTGTCGCGCCTGTCAAATACGAGTGGGAGCTTGCCGAACTTGTCCAGGTAGCCCGCCCTCTCCCAAGACTCCATCTGGTAGGAGCTTGTCTTTCTGGTCTGATCTGGATGGGTATAGACTTGGGCGATGTGGGCCTTCAGCCCTTTGGTCCTTTGGATGGCAAAGGGGATGTTCTTGTAGTCCATGTCCCAGACCACGGGATTGACGTACGACACGCCCTCCAGAATCCTCCAGAACTCGGAGGATACGACAAACTTGGGAGTCGTGCCATGCTGGGCCAGATCCCAAGCTATCGGAAGGGCATTGATGATGTCGCCATACCTGCCAAGGGTGACGACAATCGGTACGTCTTGGCTCATTTCTTCTTCTTGGCGGGAGCGGCTTCAGGAATGGGCTCAGGGGTCGGCTCCAGCTTGGTGACTGGAAGTTCCTTGGTCATGTCGATGAACTTGTGGGGCAGCATGGTCTTGGAGGCCCAGTTGGTTAGCCAAGGGAGGGCGTTGCCCTCGGACAGCATAACATCATTGGTCACATCCCTCACGATGTGGGGGATCAGGGCTAACGACACCACCATCAACTGGGCGGGATTGCCGCTGCGGAATGCCCAGTTCTGCTCGGCTCCCATCCACCCACCCCCGATCATGGCATGGATGGCAGAATAGTCGGTCGGGATTACCATGTTGGGCATGACAATCCCCACCATTTCCCTGCCCCTGACCTTCAATAGGTGATTGGTCATAACCAGCTTGAGCTGGGCTGGCTGGGTGGCGGGTGTGATGACGTTGAAGCCAAAGGCGTCGGCGGGAGCCTTGAGCTTGGTATAGCAGAAGACCGATCCAGCCGACTTGAGGAAGTTGAGCGCATTGCCCAGCTCCCACTCGTTGTCGGCTTTGGTGATGACGGCTCCCAGTTTAGTGTTGGTGTTTTGGATCATACTTCTGGCGGTCGATTCATGGTGTTGTGGCCTCCATAGGCGCATTCTCCAACGTGGAGAACCTCAAGGACGGGGTCTAGGTAGGATTGGATGCCAATCTCGCCAGCCCTTAGACCAAAGGAGACATCCTCACCCATCCCCTCCTGCTTGGGGGTGAAGAAGCCGTAGGGACGACCCTCAAAGAGGGGCTTGCACTCCGGGAACTGACCGGCATCGATGGCCTCCTTCATGCGCTCGAAAACCGAGCGATGGATGCGCATGAAGCCGGGAGCAACCCACCTTACGGGTATCGGGGAGTTGTATTGGTGGCGGCGGAGCTTATCCGCCTCGATCTCCCAGCCTTGGTCAAAGCCCAGCGAACATTGGGCGGTTCCGAAGCGGTGGCGACCGAAGTAAAGCGCCCCTGTGATCAGCATCTCGGGAGGGAGGGAGAGGAGGCGGTCAAAGGCCAGAAGGCCTGCGCTGGACTCAGGCATGGGACTGCCGTACCTCCCATTGATGATCCTTGGGTCTCCGGTCGGGAGGATCATGTCATCATCCACGAACACCAGCCATTCCGCATCCGTCTTCAGGCCCTTGTGGACAAGGATGTTCCTTGCCACATGAATCTGGGTGCCCTTCTCCTGCGTCATACCGATCCTGCTGGGACCGTACTTGGCGTAGTTGGCGAACAGGGTGTAGTGGGTATCCGCCGAGAAGGACCGATAGACCGGCAGTAGCACATGGACCTTCCTCCCCTCCCAGAGCTTGGGCTGGAATACCTCAGACTGCTGGATGATGGCCTCTGCGGCCAGTCCCGAGTCTTCGGACAGCACCTGCTCCGCCGCATCCAGCGACGGAGAGGATTTGCCATTAAGCCAATTGGAGATGGTGCCTGTGGACACGCCAAAGTGGCGTGAGGCCTCCTTGACCCCAAGGGCGTTGATTTTGTCGATAACCCGCTGCTTGAGTTTCATTATTCATCATTCTCGGCCTTCGACGCTTCGATGGCAGCAAGGGCATCTTCAAGGGATTGCGGCTTGGCCGGTTTGGACTCGGTGTGGGCACCGCCAGCCAGCAGGGAGCCGGGTCTGCTGACCGTGGAGGAGGCCTTCCGATAGCGGGTGATCTCGTCCTGCAGGCGGGCGTTGTCCTTGCGGATGGCCTCAAGCTGGGCGGCAGTACGGGCGTGCTGACGGCGCTCCTGATAGTAGTTGATGGAGTTCTCCACCACCTCAAGGAGGGTGTTCACGTCACGAGCGCCAAGGGCCTTCTGGAGTTCGGCATGAATCTGCTTGGTGTGGCGGTTCTCCTCCTCGATCTGGGCCCTCACCTCGGCGCTGGCATCGGACGGAAGCTCCTTCTCCTTCAGCCACTCCTTCCTTGCGTATAGATCCTTCTGCCACTGGTCGATGGCCTTTTGGGCTTCGGCTACGGCCTTGGCCTGCTCCTCGGATTGGCGCTTTCCGACCTCATCGCGCTGTTTGAAGTACTCGTTGGCCTTGCGCTGCTCCTCGGCAAAGTACCGATCCCGCTCACGCTGGGTGGTGATCTGCTCAAGGGTGATGGCCTGAAGGGTTTGGCGGTCGGCGAACGGGAGGCGCTCAAGGACGATATTCGCCACCTCACTGGCGGGCTTGACCTCACCGGCGACCTGGATCGGGCGGTTGGACTTGGCGAACTTGAGCCAGCCACCCTCCTCCTGCACCATCTTGGCCAGGGCCTCAACCCCATGCTTGATCAGAATCTCTTGGATGGGCTTTTCGGCCTCTTGAATGCGTTGGTCGAACTTGTTCTTTACCTCAGGGTCATTCTCCAGCTCGTAGCGACGGCGGAACATGGCCAGCTCCTCCTGCTGCTTCTTGATCGCCTCCTCCGTCTTGGGGTCGATGGTTTGGGTGCGGGCAGTGGCCAGCTGGGCCTCAAGCTCCTTCAGCTTGGCGTCACGAGCCTCCAGCTCCTTCTTGGTGACAGCCTCCGACTCCTTGATGACGTTTACCTTATGAAGGAGGGCTTGGATGCGTTTGGCGGTACGGGGCTTGTCCGAGACAAGGACCTGAAGCTCCTCCTCCGGCACATCCTCCTGCTTGGTTGTGGCAGCCGGGGCCGGTTCCGTCTTGGCCGGAGCCTGCTCATCGGGTTTGGCCTGCTGGCGCTTGGATTGGGTGTCGAGCGCGGCGTCAAGGCCCGCATGGCCCGTTTCTTTTGATTCTACGGGCTTTTGATTAGCCGGGGGTGTCTCGGTACTGGTCGGGGCGGGTTCGGCCTTTCCAGTGGCCTTAGCGGCTGCCTTAGCGGCTGCCTTAGCGGCATCCTCAACGGACAGGCCCTGCTCCATCTTGTCGAAGATGGAGGCAAGCGTGCCCGTGTTGTTCAGCGTGTTGCCATCCTTGTCGAGGATTTCAACGGTTTCCCGCTTCTCAAGGATGCGGACGTCACTTTCCAGCGTTTGGGTGTTATCGGCCATGGTCTTATCTTATTACGGGTTTTCCAGAGATTGGGGGTCTTCCTTCGGAGTGCTGACGATCTCCGCAATTTCATCAAGACAGGCCCTCCAGCCTTGGGCCCTGCCTGCATCAAAGATGATGCCATCCGCATCCCCCTTAAGGACAGAGGGGGCTTTCTCGCGGAGATACAGCATGCCTTCGACCCCTGCCTCGGAGGTCAGGAATCGACGCCATGCCAGATTGGTTACTCGTTTCAGTTCTTGTGCCATAAACTAGACCGCCCCCGACTGCACCAAGTGCTGGGCGACCTGATCTGCCTGAGCAGAAGCCTGCTGGTGCTGCTGCTGGATAGCGGCACGCTTCTGCACCTCCTCCAGCATCCTGGCATAAAGAGCGATGATGCTCTTCTCCTCGTTGATCTTGTCGGGGGGAATTTGCTTCTTGGCCACACCCTGCGAATAGTGGCCGGTGTAGTGCTCCAGTGCGACTTGGGCGAGCGGCACATTACCGCTCTTCACCACCTGATCCAGACCGGGCTTCATGGTCTGCATGTGGACCCAGTCATTATCCTTCGGGATGACCGGGACGGACTGGCCAATGGCAAGGGCGGCGTTCTCGGTCAGCTGCTGGCGCTGGGCCTCCATGACATCGGATTGATCGCCATCCGGAACCACGATTTCATTGACGAAGCGCTCGTCACCCACGCCAGCGGCCATAACGCGGGCCACTTGGGTCTGGCGGAAGAGGGGATCTCCCTTGACGGAGGCGGCGAACATCGCCCTCTGCTGGGCGCGGTATTCGGTGAACTCCATGATGGAGACGACCGGAGCCTGGTTGCAGAGATAGTCGATCTCTTCCTCGCTCAGCTTCTGCAGGAGGGTATTGCGGTAGCTTTGGGCCACCGGATCGGGGGAGTCCGGACGGGCAAGACGGCGAGTCATTGCCCGAATCAGCCAAGCAAACTGAGATAGCCAGTTCTCCAGGCTATCCTCTTGCAGCTCATGCTCCTTGCTGAGGGCGGCATTGATCTGGGCCGCTTTGATGTCGGATGGCTGGAGGGGAATGGGCGGAACGAATGCACCGATCCTCTGCTGGGCGATCTGGGTAAGCTTCTGATCCAGAAGCTCATAGCTTTGGATGTCTTGAGGCATCGAGGCTTGATTCCCGGCAAACTGAGCCCCCGAAACGATCATCATCGTGTCATTGACCGTCATCTTGACGTCGTTGACATTCTTGGCCTCTGGGACCTGAAGCTTCATCTTGTTGGTCATCCGCATGTTGTCCACGGAATCGCAACGAATCTTTTCTACTACGCCGGAAAGGTCATAAAGGATCTGGGCCGCACCCCAAGAGCCATGGACCGTACCATCACCAAACTGGAAGACGATGGTGTTGACGGCATCGGCCATCGTGTCGAATTGGTCCAGATTCTCGTAGAGCAAGCGGGCATTGTTGCCCTCCTGGATGGAGGGGTTGGGCGGATTATTGCCATCGGAGGCATAGCCCTCGGCGCGGAGGATGTAGTGGCTTACCTTGCCCGTGACCTCCTTGGCAAACAGATGCCACGTACGAATGAGCTTCTGGCCCTTGCTGTAGCGGAAGCCCCAGACCGACTGCCTGACCATGTCTTCGTACGTCCTTACGTTGGGGTAGGACGCATCAATCGGGGGCGGCATGGCCGTGTTGATCGCCCGGATGACGTTATCCTTCTTCCACTCGGTCCTTCCGCTATCCACCGCAAACTTGAGCTGGTTGAACAGCTCGCTCGGGGTGTAGTCGTATTTGGCAAGGAAGAAGGCCGGTTCGGTATCCATGACCTCCGTGCCTTGCGGTACAAAGCCCTTGTCCATACGCATGAGCGTCGGCCTCCACTCATACTCATCGAAGAAGACATTGAAGGCGTACCCAAATACCCCAACCTCACGGGCCAAGCCACGGGTGTAGAAGTTGAACTTGCTCCAGCTTCTAATGGTGTCCGTCGTTACTTGGCGGAAGAAATCGCTCTTTGCGGCAGAATCGGGCCAGTCGAGAGGAAGCGAGGCTGACGTGAGGTACTTTGCCGTTTTGATCGGCATATGGAGCCTCGGCTGGATCTTGAGGCACTCCGTTGCAAGGAAACCAGTGGAGATGTTCGTTTTGTAGTCCTTCGCAGCCGCCTTGAGCCTAGCTTGGTTGTAGGGGCGCTCACCGTTGAGTTTGGCGGTTATGCGGGCGGCGTTAAGGATCAGCTTCTTGGCATCGTAGACCATCGACTCGCAGATCGAGAACGCTTGGTCGATGTTGGAAATGACCCTCTCCGGAGTGCTTGAAACATCCCGAAGATCCGGAGAGGATCCGACTGAGTCTTGTAGTACAGCGTTACTGCCGGGTTCGGACATTTCCTAGGTAGGTTTCCTTTGGTTGGAGATGCGCCACAAGAACCACAAGAACCTGAAATGGCAAGAGAAATTTCTGCTACTTAGCTGGTTCCGACTGGAAGTAGGGGATTGGGGCCCGCTTTGTCGTGTGGAATTGGCAGGCGTCCGGATCGAAGAAGGTTACGATTTCGCTTTCCTGACCATCCCCAAAGCGCTGCTTGTCGATGATGATCTTGCCATCTGGCTGGTCTAGCCATTGAGAGAGGGTCTCGATGTCGTTGGCTTGGCGGGCCTCGTCAATCTTGCGCTTCTTTATCTTGTTGCGCCAGAACACAATGACATTGAATGCGGCGTTGGTAATGTCGCTTGAGCCGGCAACATCCGACTTGGATGGAGGGGTTAGCTCGTTGCCATTCTGCGTCTTACGGGAGTGGGCAACCAAGATGACGTGTGCACCGGTATTATTGGCAAAGGATGTCAGCCTATCGGAGAAGGCCCTTGCTGCACCATAGTCCTCACCAGACATCCCGCACTTAAAGAGGGAGTCGATGACAAAGACGTCAACTCCGTGGCGCTTGCGGGCGTATTCCATGGCGTGCATGAGGCGGTCTACGTTGACGGTGCCAATGCAGTCCAAGAAGAACATCCGGTCATTAAGCCAAGATACGCAGGCCTCCGCTTCCTCCTTCGAGGCGTGCTTCTTGGCCATGGCGCACCGGGTCATGTAGTAGAGCGTTAATCCGGGGCGGATCTCAAGGGATGCGTCGAAGATGGAGCACCCCTGCTGGGCGAGGTGAAGCATGAGCTGGTTAAGCCCGAGAGTTTTACCGTGCCCGCTAAAACCCGACCACACCGTCAGCTCACCCGGACGGACCCTCCATGGTAGGCTATGACTCCACGGCGTCTCAAAGCCTTCAGTAGCGGGATCTCGGTTGTAGTGGGAGACGACGTCAGCGCGGAAATCATCGGGGCGCTTGATCTCGTCGAGTTCGATGGCCTTGGCGGATTCAAGGCACTTTAGCATGGTCTCGCGGGTGACTCCATCCACCAAGCAGTCGTTTGCGTCCTTTTTGGGGAGGGAGACGATCCAGCTGCGATGAAGGCCTAGGCGCTTGGCTACCTCGGTGGAGGCTGCCTGACCTGGCTCGTCCATATCCATCGAAACGTAGATCTTCTCAAAGCGGGCCAGCCAGTCCCAGTCGATGTCCACCCACTCAAAGTCAGAGACTCCGTTTGGTACGGAGATGGCGGGAATGCCCCAAGAATGCCACGACAGGGCATCAATCTCACCCTCGCAGATCACAAGCTCGCTGACATTGGCGTCGATGAGGTTCTTGCCATAGAGACAGCGCTTGGTGCCCTTGGTTGACCAAGAGTCCTTCTTTCCGTCCGGACGCTCCAGCTTGAGGTATTTCTTGTGGGCACAGACCCAAGCCTGCTTCTCTTGGCTGAAGTCGGCGAATGGGAAGATGATGGCTTTGCCGTCGTCAGTCTCCCCGATCTTGGCGGAAGCGACCACGATTGGGTTTAGCCTACGCTCCAGCGTCAAGTAGTCCATGACGGGAGTATTTGGCTCGGCTGGCTTGACGGGGGCTCCATCCGGCTTGGCATAGGTCTTCTGCTTGTGGCGCTTTACCCCATAATCGTCTGCCTTGACCCCAAGCCAGTCAGCGGCCTGCTTCATGGCTTCCGTAAACGGAATGCCCTTAACCTTCGCCCACAGCCAAAGGGGGGTTGCACCCTTTGTCTCCTTGTCAGCAAAATCGATGAACCTGCCGGTGGCAGATCCAGACATGGTAACCTGAAGCGACTCTCCGGCCTCACCAGAGATGCTTCCGACTAGCCAGTGGTTACCCTTGCGCTTTCCGTTGGGGAGCAGGAAGAGGCATAGCTCCTCCATGCGTTCTGAAAGGAGACGATTGATTCCATGGGCGTCATGACTCATAAAAGTTGGATTGGTTTCGGATGGAGGCCGAGCTTACCTAGCTACTCGGCGGTGACGAAGACTTGCACCGACTCACTGGTCGGCGGAGGGAAACAAGGGAACCCCCGACTAGGATTTAACGTCACCGGCATTCAGCCCTCCAAGGACGAAGCAGTCCTTAGGTGGGACTGCAGGATCTTTTCTGGCTGAAACCTTGTCTGGTGCATCTAGGAAAGCAAGTAGCCCCAGGTCAGCGCCATGACAAGTGCAAAATCCAACATCGTCCGGAACATCCTTTCCCTGACGGAGAAGGAATAGTCGCCGGTCGAACTCTTCAGCCTCTGGACTGGTGGCCCAATCCATGGCGGAATTGAAGGGACAGTCCCGGCACTTCTCCCATCGTAGCTCAGCCTCTTTCACGGTAAGGAGTTTCTTGGGAGGGGCGAACCACATGTAGCGTACCCAATCCCTCCACCTGCGGTACTTCTCATTGAGGGCGGGCTTCTCACGCTCCCCGTTCTGCACCATGGCGGGATAGTGCTCGGCGTAGTACTTGATGATGTCGCCCTCCGGATCTCCCACCGGCTGGCCGTTGGCAATGCGCAGCTCGGTGATCTTCTTCTTCAGCTCGTCAATGGTATCAGCACGCAGCACCAGCCCCATGATGGGGAAGTGGTGGCCTCCTGGCGGCAGGGTCTGCTGCTTGTGATTGATGACCATTATTCCAAGTCTCCTGTTTCGGCGTCGCCTGAGATGGAATCGTCCACCTCTACCGTGGCGTAGCGGGAAATGGGGTGGAGTTGGACGCCTTGCGTCCTTTCCTCGATTACAGGATCAGGTGTCCTTTCCTCAACAAGTCCGGGCAGTACGCCGCCCTTCATCCTGACTAGGTGGGGGAGCATGACAAAGGCGTCGGCCTCGTCGGGTGAGGCATTGGCGTTGCGGGCCTTGTACTCGTCCTTCGGCTCAACCTTGATGCCCCTCTTGCCGGTGCGGTAGCGGCGGCTGGTGAGCTGATGGTTGATTGGGGAGGTCGGAATGATTGGATTGATGAAGATGGCCCCGGTATGGGGGTCCATCCAGCGCCGGAAGGTCCACCACATCTCGGACATCACTCCCTCGCATTGGGCGTCTGCGCCTTCGGTGTCCTCGCTGAGAATCTTTCCTTCGGTTGCGCCCTCGTTCCAGCTTACTCCATTCACATCGCCCCATACCTTGCGGAGGTGGGAATAGACGCCAAGGCCAATTCCGGTCTTGTCGATCACCACCCACTCGGGCTTGATCTTCATCATCTTGCAGCGACCGATGATTTCCTCGCTCATCTTGACGGTGTCGTCGTGCTTGGCTAGGGGGAGGAGCTGGTCGATCTGGAGAACGTGGCGGGGCTTTGATTTGGACACGTTGAGGCGGTCGGCAAACGTCGTATGCTGGCCCTTGAAATCCCTCCAGCCTGAGGCCCTTCCCCACCTGGCCACCACCATCTGGGCGGTGTCGTTGCCCATGAAGGCCAAGTCGATGGAGGCGAGAACGGACGGGTTCTCGATGAAGGTAACCTCTCCCCGCACCTGATTTGGCCAAGACGGAGGGATGATCGTGTTGACGCTGCCCGAAACCGGAGGAAACCCTCGACCGAAGCATAAATACGCCGGGGAGTTGTCGCCACCACCCTTAAGGTACTTAAGAAATCCATCATAAGTCTGGAGGCCGTCATAGACCACCTTCCTAGCCATGACGTTTTCGCTCTTAGCTGCGTCAAGACGGCAAACCCTCCATCCGGCCTTGCTCTCATAGTCGTAAAGACTATCCAGGTCCTCAATGATCCATCCATGATCCGGTTCAGCCAACTGGACAGCCTTGCAGGTGGTGTTCTCGGGATTGAAGGCGCATACGATCTTGACCTTCTCGGTTGAGGACAGGGAAGCGGTTAGAGAGTTAAAGTCCTGGAATGGGCCTCCGGGGATATTTTGGCAGTTATGGACACACACGCCTTCGACAAAGAAGTTGTGCGTTCCATCGACGTCTATGCAGAAAACGACGTCTTCCTCCTCATGGTCCATTCCAACCTCAGTTGCCTTGCTAGGGCCATTCTGCATTTTGGTGAGCAGGTGAGTGCCCTCCTTAGCTTGCGAAATGGGGACCCGCATATCCTGCATGGAATTATCATCGGGCCATTTAGCATTGGCATCTCTGCTGGCTTTGGGGGTGGCGAGTCGCCCGAAATCTTGTAACTCAGGCAGGGGTGGATAAATGGACTGACTGAGGCCACAAAGCGACGCGATGCATCCGCACTCATTGCTATGATCAGCCTTCCCTTGCTCTTGCTTGGCTTCGACTGGAATCCAAGTCCCGTAAGAAACGCCGCAGCCGCATGAACATCCTCCGCTGGCCATGCGTATGTCGATAGTTTCACGTGTGGTCCCTTCAGGAACTGGCCGTGCGATGAACTGCCGTCGTCCATGAACCAAACAGCAAGCGCCATCATGTCTATCATCTTGACCATTTCTGGGTGAAAGCGCCTCACTCCGTTGATGCAGGTCTTGTGGTAGATTTCCGTGAAAATTGGATGGCTGATTGTTGTGAAGCTGTAAATCATCCCCCCGAACTCCGTCGATTGAGGACCCTTGATTTGGGAAGTTGTGAAGTTTGCCATCAGATCCCTCTTCCATCTCAAGTAATCCAGCTGGGCCACACCATGCATGAATTTGATTCTGGAGTTTGCCTTTGAGACTGGCGGCATAATTGACGCATCGCCCATTAGGCCCCCGATCACCAGTGAAAGCTGCTCCCTGCTTAACTTGTCCGAAGGTGAATAGGTTTTCATGGTCGATTTTGAGACACGTCATCCTAGACAGGATGGCCTCATCTGCAATCACAAAACCTCGCTCTTTGGTCAAAATCCTATGGTCGTAGGTAACGACCGCCCCATTTACAGAAACAAAGCGTCGGCCACGGCGCGGTACTTCTCTCCATCCGGTAATTTCCCTTGGCTCAATTATGCCAGTGGCTGGGTTGAGAGATAGGACATGCCCTTTAACCCTGTTCCTTACCAGTTCGCATATCGTGATAAGCGATCCGTCTGCCATCGAAACTCGCTGATCTCCGCGTACGCATTCGTCAGCGAGCACCCTTAGACGGGAGTGGGGAGGGAGCTTTGATCCTATTGGACGCTTAACGGGAAGGGACTTGTACCCTTTGAATTGGCCGGATGTCTCTTGGGATTGCTTGAAGGCAATACCAGATATGCCGAACTCCATGCCTGCATCCTTGATCCCGATCCACATGTCGGCCTCCTTGAAGTCGAACTTGGTGGCGGGGGGAATGGCAAGGCCCCGGATGAGCTTGGCGACGTGAGGGAAGAGATTCTCCCTTAGATGCTTTTCGGAGACGGCTGCCAGCTTGATGGAGGTGTAGCGCGGGTCCTTGAGGTAATCTAAGGCCATCCATGCACCCACGGAGTACGATTTGCCCATCGAGCTTGCTCCGGGAATTAGGAGGAGGGCGGATGTCGCAACGGCGTTGAATACGCGCTGAACGCATTCCGGCTCAGCGTTGAAGAGGACGGGTCCCCATTGGAGGGTTGCGGCCTCAAGGTACAGGCCTTCGCTTAGGAGGTGCTGGAAGAGACCCCTGCAGATCGCCAGAGCCTGGGCCTTGGTTGTGACGGTGGGCTTGTTGCCCATCAGGTCCATCACATTATTCCCGGCCTCAATCCAGTTATCCGCCGAGATCAGGTCATTCAGCTCCCTTGCTTCCTTGATTGTCATCTTTCTTGGTCATCTTGCTGAAGTCGATCCCGCTTTCGGCGGGCAGGGCTTCGACGGGGGTTGCTTGGGTGGGGTCGGGATCCTTGTAGACCTGCTGGGAGAACTCGGCAAGGGATTTACCGGCCTCCGCCAGATCCCTTAGCTCCTTGGGGGTCATGGGACCATCCAGGTTCTGGAGCTTCTTGATGTTCTGCTCAAGGAGGTGGCGGATGGCTGCGGCGAGCAGGTGGTTGGCGATTCGATTCTCACCTGCATCGCCGGGAACGCGCACGATTGCGCCATCCGTCTCGACCTCGTAGGCCTTCGGCATCAATCGGGCGATTTCCTTGGTTTTAGCAGCCATGACTTGTTAGGGTTACCTTAGCCGTTCCCCTTCTCGGGAGAGAGTCGTAGCGGTGGTACCGCTCGCAGGCGGTGATAGCGGACGGGCCTCCAGACTCCATCATAGACCGCCATGCCCGGGACCGTTTCGACGCCTTCGCCGAGCTTCTTGAGCCACCTTTTGGCGGATTGGTGGGTGACTCCCATTGCTTCCGAGATTTCATTGAGGGTATACCATCCGGCACCTTCCGGCCTTCCACGCAGGCTATGGCGGGCGGCGTTGGCTGCTACCACCAGCAGATCACCTTCCGGCGAGTTCTGGGGTCCATGCGCAGGGGCGGGGACTTTCGTAGAGACGCTTGCGGACGTCAGGGAGTTCGCCTTTACTCTTGCCCCTGAAATCGAGTAGGAAGCCTCCCGATTTGGTTCTGGATTGCGATACGACCTTGTGGCCGAAGCGGGTGAGCCCCTGCCACGGCGGGCTGACGATGATGATCCCGTTGTCATTCTCATAAGATCCGAATACATGGCGATGAGCGCAGCAGACCACGTTGGGCATGATCTCGCCATTGTTGACCGCCTCCAGCTGTTCCTCCGCGAGGTTGATGGAGAGTTGGGTTGCAGCCAGACCACGACGAATGGAGGTTCCGATATGGTGCCTCCAGACCAGTCGCAGTCCATTAAAGTCGATGGTGAGGCGTTGGTGGGCCCATGAGCGGGGTTCGCCCTTGGCGTCCACTCCCGCATAGAGGTCGGGCTTGGCCCTTAGCACCTTGGCCAATGTCTGCTCTTGGTTGTGGGTATGGCATTCGGTGCCAGCGACCACAAACACAGCCTCGGCCTTTCTGGCCAGCGGCTCAAGGATCTCAATCGCCGCCTTGAGGTGGTCGCCGGAGTCGGAGGAGATGATCTCGGTTGTCTTGTGATGCACGCCCTCCACCGCATCCCCGTTGATGACGAGGGCGAATCCGTCCCCGTTCATCGTCTCCTCCACCCACCGGTTGAAGTCCTCCCACTGCTCCCACAACTCCTGTTGCATCCGGTTCTGGACGATCTCATTCTCGTTCACGGTTACAAACCCCGGAGGGAGCAACGCTCTCACGCTACCAGCGTGGATGTCAGCAACGGTCAAGATCGCCTTGATCGGCTTGGAGGATTTTCTCATGGTTGTGCAGTGGTGGATACGGTGGTGGCGGGGGAAGTCAATCCTAGAACGATCGATTCCTTTCCGCCAACCTGACCCACTCCTCCCTTTGGAGCTTCTTGTCGTGGTTGTATCGCCAGTTGCAGTTGCGATACGACGACCTTACCTCATTCCACAACCTATCCCGGTAACGGGAGTCTTGAGACTCCTTCCCCGTAAACTCCTCGACCTTGATCAAGGATTCCCTTGGTTTGAATTGGATCATTCAAACATCAAGATAGGTTTTGGTTGTTTAGTCAACCCGGGGTTTCAATGAACCCGGGGTTTCCCGGGGTTCGTTCTTTAGCGATTTCGGAGAGCACGTTGCAGACACAGCTCACCCAGTGAAGGGATGAGTCATGTCTGCAACGCTTGGGATCACTTCGTTCAGAAGCGCTTCCGGTTGAGTATCGCAGTTTCTTGGAGGACCATCCCCTCGGAATTGTCAATTAAAGGGTCTTGCGGCGGTCCACGCTCACGCCATTGCTGGCACAGGATTTAATGCCGGTAGGTGAATTCCGGCATCCGATTTCCCGTTGCCCTCCTTCCTAGAAATCGGAGGGGCGTTGTTTTCAGCTGTTATCCGGGTGCTGAAGAAACCCACTACCGACATGACTTGAGGCCCATCGGCCTCCAAGTCAAGCGGGATTTGGCTTCATGACGGAAGGGCGCTTGTCTATGACAAGCCTACGACCGGCCTGCTTGTTGATGACATGGCCCCTTTCATCACGATCCCAATCCCGGTCCATTTGGCTGGCTATACGGGCATGTTCCGGGGCGACCCATGAGTTATCATGGTAGTGCCGACGAAATGGCCTACGGGCAGGCAAATCGGGCGAGAAAGAGAATTTAAGGGGACTATCCGACTCCTTGTTTTGGCTCATGGTCATTTACGGATTCTTCGCACCACCCTCCAGGTCCTTGAAGTACGGATCTACACCGTTCAGGCTGGGGGTTTCGGTGAGGTCGTACACCAACGGACCACGACGGTCCGGGATGGGGGCATTCGGCTTGGTCGCCTCGCGCATGCGCAGATAGGCGTCCTCAAGCGGTTCGATTTGATCAGCGGGCATTTCTTGGGTAGGTTGAGTTAACTCACTTCCACTCAACTACCACCCTAATATGGTCCCGTCAAGGATGAAGCCCGATGGAGGATTCGAACCTCCATCCCCCGACTTAAGCGCCTTGAAGCGCCCCACCAGAAACCTCCGGTGCCATTCAGGGTCCTGCCAATTAGACGAATCGGGCTAAGGTGCTGGCTACTTATTGATCGCGGCCAGCCATCACGTTTAAGGAGTAGTCGTGAACGCGAAAAGGGAAGAGGATCGGCCCCGATTGGAACCGACCCCCTTGTTGATTACTTGGCGTTACGCGGAAGCAGAATCTTCCACAAGGCAATGTACGCCGTTAGGATTACGGACAGGGTGACCATATCAATGAACACCCCCACGATATGGCTCAGGATGGCTTCTTGTCAACTGGCTTTTGGTACCTGTCATCTATGGCCGTGCCATCCGCTTGGTTCTGGAGGACGAACATGAGCCTGCAGGCGGCATGGGCCAGGTGGCTCCTGCCCGACTCGCCATCAAAGGTATTCCCGTCCATGAACTCGTAGATATGGCGGAGGGCGCAGGAGAGGTTCCTTGAGACCTCCATCCCCTTCCTGTAATTGTTGAAGTCACGGTACTTGTGATGGCCGTAGGCTTGGACCATGGAAATCTCCCTCAGGGCTGCCGGAGGGAGGTTGGCCAGGGGCGGTTTGCCATCATCGTAGGTGGCGGCTTTAGCTTCCGGTGTCATGGCAGGTGCAGGGTCGGGATTTCTTGCAGTCCTCGCAGGTGAGGCCTTCTCCGCAGCTCACCGTTTCCAGCGCATCCCAGTTGGCCTGGGCCTGGGCCTGGGCCTTGGTCAGTTCGGCATGGAGCCTTTTGACCTCGGCTTCCAGGTGGGCGATGACCTGCTTGTAGGCGTATTCGTTGTCGGAGGTGAGCATGGATTAGGCTCCTCGTTGGGGGGTTGAACGGCACTCCTTCATGCCGAAGTGCTTCAACCAGGCAACCCCGATCTTGATGGAATAGCTGCAATCAGGGCAGAGGAAGCCGAGATCGGGATCCTCCCGCAGCTGGGACTTGTCCAAGTACTCGATCCTGCTTTCGCAGCAGGAGCAGGTGACGTGCTGGACGGCCTTGGCGTTCATCAGGCCACCTCCTTCATCGCCTCGACGGCACGGGCCATGCGGACGAATTCGGAGCTGATGCTGCGCTTGGCCAGACGGTTGGCCTTGTTCAGTTGGCCGAGGCGGTAGAGGGGCTTCGGCTTTTCGAGGCCCATCCACTTGAGATAGGCCTTCTGCTTGCGACTCACCTTGGGAGCAGGTTTGATCTTCATCGATTGGGGGAATATCGGGAATCGGGATTCGGAAATCAAGTCCCTTGTTCAGAAAAATGAACTTTCCTCTTGAATTCATCGCCATGAGACGTACGCTCGGATCCCTCATGGAAGACAAAACAAGTCCCTCTTCGGACATGGAGGCGCTGAAGGAGCGCTTTCTGATCCTCAGCCAGCAGGCGAGTTACCTTGAGGTAACGGCCAAAGCCGCCTCCCTTGACCCATCGGTCAGGACCTTCGAGGCCGCGTTGGAGGATTTGGCGCGGGTTTCCGCCGCCGTCAGCCTCCTCCTTTCGAGGGGAGGGTTCGCCCATCCCCCGACCAACGATCAGGTCAGGAACGCCCTCAATGCGCTCAAGGAGGCGTCCAAGCTGAACAAATGAACAACCGCTACCAGTTCACCTTCAGTTGGAGGGTCAAACTCCCCAAGGGGAAGTTTTGGGAGGGGGAGAGCACGATGAATATCGACGCCACCAATCCCGTCTCCGCTATCTCGGAGTTCCACAAGCGGGTCCAGCTGAGCCGCCAGTTGGATCCCTCCAACCGCACGGTCACCCTCCGCCCAACCCTCAGGGCGGATGAATACTCGGTCAAATCCTTCACCCAGATCTACCACGATGCCCACAAGAACCTTGTCCGATCCGCCTTCGACTACCCCCAATCCCCCAACCCCGACCTTCAGGACCATCACGGGAAGCGATTGGAGGGAGGCCATCAGAAGGGCGAGGAATACGCCGAACTCGATCTCGGATCGGCTAAGGGAGTTGCGAAATCTTCATGAAGCCAAGAATCGATCAGTTCTACCTTGATCCCCGGTTTGGCCGGATCAAGGCCGCAGGCGAGGAGGGCGATGCCTACCTCTTTCACGGCTACGAGACCTTGAGCAAGGGGCGGATCCTGGAGTCCAGGTACGCCTACAAGATCAACCGGGACGAGTTCAGCAAACGGGTTGAACTCGGCCTTATCCAACCCTCCGTTCCCCCGCAATGAAGCTTAACGACTACCAATCAGGCGCCCTTAGAACCGCCCCGCAAGGCCACGACACCAACCGGGAGATGCTCCATGCCGTCCTGGGCTTGGTCACGGAGGCGGGGGAGTTGGCGGATGCCTTGAAGAAGCAGCTCGCCTATGGCAAGCCCGTTGACCGGGTGAACTTGATCGAGGAGGCGGGGGACGTGCTTTGGTACCTGCCGTTGTTGGCGAGGGCCCTCGGCACCGACCTTGAGACCATCGGCAGGATCAATTTGGAGAAGTTGAGAAAGCGCTATCCCGACAAGTTCTCGGAGGATCTCGCCAACCATCGGACGTTGGAGGTGGAGAGGGAGACGTTGGAGAGGCTCTCGACCCCTTCCGCCCACCGCAACATCTCCCTCCTTGACCACGGGGATGAGTCATGAGGGTGCTTGTTGGATGCGAGATGGGAGGTCGGGTGAGGGATGCCTTCATCGCCAAGGGGCATGAGGCCGTTTCCTGCGACCTCCTTCCCTCCGAGACTCCCGGCCCCCATATCCAAGGGGACCTCTTGGAGGTCCTTGATCAAGGTTGGGACCTGGGGATCTTCTTCCCTCCCTGCACCTATCTCTCAAGTTCGGGCATCCATTGGACGAGGAGGGGGGCTGAGGGATCCCAAGCTGACGGAGGATGCGGCTTATTTCTTCCTTCGGCTTTGGCTCGCCAAGATCCCCAAGATCGCCATTGAGAACCCCATCGTGGTCATGAGCACCCGCTTCCGCCCACCCGACCAGATCATCCAGCCCTACGACTTCGGGGAGGATGCCAGCAAGCGCACCTGCCTTTGGTTGAAGGACCTCCCTCCCCTCAAACCCACCAAGAGAATCCCTCCAAGGTACGTTTGCCCCTCCTGCAAGGGAGAGTTCAGGGAGGCGGACGGATTCAAGGTTGGAAAGAACCCCAGATGCCCCTCCTGCCCCCAACCCTCCAAACTCCTCCCCCGTTGGAGCAACCAAACCTCCTCAGGCCAGAACAAGCTACCCCCATCAGAAAGAAGGGCAATTGACAGGTCCAAGACCTACCTCGGGATAGCAAAGGCAATGGCGGAGGCTTGGGGTTGACAGGATCATCCTCCCAGAATCAACGGGGAGGCCCTTCTTTTGGCTTTTACGGGCATTTGAGGGTTGGGGGTATACGTTGGTAGCCATTTGGGGAGATCGGGCCTTTAAGGCCCCTTTCCGCCCCAACCTAAGCCATCTCCTCCAACCGCTTCAACCTTTCCTTCACCTCAAGGTACCTTGACCTCCAAAAGGACACCTGGTCGCTTTCGGAAACGGAAAGCATCTCCTCCACCCTCTTGCTTAAGAGGTCATTCTCCTTCTCCAACCTCTCAACATCATCCAGCAGGGCTTTAACCTTGGAGGGGTCGGAAGTCCCATCCCCCACCCGCCCCTCCCTCAAAACCGCCTCCAGCAAAGGAACCTTGGAGGGAGAGACTCTCCTTGCAAAGAGGACATTCCCCAATTTCGGCCTACCCCTGCGCTTCATAAGTGAAGAGTTCATAAGAACCGAATTGTTGAAACGGAAATTCATTAGTTGTCAACAGAAATTCAGGTATTTCCGAAACGGAAATTAAAAAAAGGGGAGGGTACCCTAAAATTACCCCATAGGGGGTCCTGATAAAGGGGGAGGGGCCTTTGGGAATAAACTTAGAGTCTGCGTTCTAGTTATGACTTGAAGGTATTTCCCCCGCTTGGGCTTGGCCCCGGGGTGGTGGGGTACCCCTGGGTAGTGCCTCGGGGTCATGGGGTTGGGTGATTGTTCCACGTGGAACATTGGGTCTTGGGGTGACGGCGCAAGGGTCCGCTCCGCCCCCAAGGTCCGCCCCGGTCCGGGAGGAATGATTATTCATGAAATCTCATGGAGGCTATTGAGACTCGGTCTCAATCCTGGGACCTGGCACGGTTTGTGAACCTAGCGCAGTTCCGGTCGCAACTACCTCCCCTTCCATGCCAAGCTAACCCATTAGAAGATTCTCTTATGGGGGTTATTAGGGGAGATTCTGCTTTGTGAAACCCTGGTATCTGCTATCGACGGCAGAGGGGAGATAGTATCCACTGCCGGTGTCCGCAAGGACTGCTCTTTGATTTGCTCGCACGTTCGCGCTGTCAGGCTGTGACGAAATCGCAGACCGGCAAGGGGGAGGCATTCCGCCAACCTCCGGCATCGCAACTAGCCATCCTTGCAGACTTCACCATATGGCTACCAAAACCGCTAGCTCTCCCGTTCAATCGTCCGCCCAAGCTGTCGCTTCCGTCAAGGATTCGACTGCCGCGTCTGAACCTTCAATGCCGCGCAGTGTGGCACTGGAAACGCTTACATTTGGCGAATCGTCCACCCTTGCGCTCAAGTTGGCGCACTGGTCAGACATCCTATCTGCCGCTGACAAACTCGCGGAGGGTATCAAGGCCAAGGGGATTGCGGAAAAGACCGTCTCGGCGCAAGCGCGCAAAGTTGGTCAGCTATTCCCGCTGGAGGTAGCTGCATTCCGCTTCGCAATCGTCTCGTATTCGCTCTCTGGGCGCCGGACGAATGCGACGCAACTCGCGGAGTTGGCCAGCAAGCTACCTTCTCTTCGGAAGGTTGGCCAGTTGGCCAAGGACAGCATCGGATTCGGCAGCATCGCGCTTCCCCCGATGCTTGGCGAGTTTTGATTGAACGGGAGAACCAACTCCCCCGAGGACTGCAAACTCGGGGGAGTTTTCCATTTCCAAAGCATAATCCAACCCCCTATTCCCTAAAGGTTTAGGGGGTTGGTTCTTGCTTTGGTTTCCGCGCAGTATCAAAGCGGCTTCCAGGCCTTTTAGTGCCTGAACCAGGCCGCAAATTGACTGTGCGGAGCCTGATTAGGCGCTTTCCGGGCTTTGCAAGTATCGCCGGAAAGACTTAGGCAAACGCGCTAGGCCGGAACCAGATTGCGCAAAAAGCGCAGTCACCATAGGTTCCGATTCTGTCTAGGCAACTGAGTTTGGGGGTTTCACCAAACAATGGCATGATGCACGTTGCCCTTCTGGGGCCATGACGTTTCGGCGGACAACCGCCGCATTCGATTCGTGCATGGAGCCAACAAACCCCACTGAACAAGACACAAGCCCATTCCCCTAACCGTAACCCGGTTAGGCTCGCTTGTGATCGATTGCGCACGGGATCACTCGTGCGCGTTTCATGGCCGCAAAACCGCTTGGCCCGGAGATTGAACATCAAAGGGCAGGGAACGCTTGGCCGATTTACTCGCCAAGACCGGCGCGATAAGTCCATGATCGAAATTATCTTGTCTGCAATGGCCCAGGAATGACGCATCCCCTTGATTGTGCGAGCGGATATGGGCCTTGCGAGGGACACAACCCAGCTACTGCAGTCGGGTCTGCTGGGTGATCAATCGGGGCGCGGTCAAATGCCCGACCTTCCGCGCCTTTTCATGCCCACGTTGCAAAGCGTGGGCAAACTCAACCCCATGATTCAGAGAGCATTAAGTTGCCAGCAGACCAAACAAGGACTGCCTGAGTCATGGGTTTAAGCTTGCCCATGAATACCAATAACCAAAGTCAGAACCCTCCCGCGCTGCATAAGCGCTGGACGTTTGAGGAGCAGGAGCACCTTGTTCGCCATGCGGATAAGATGCAGCACGGCAGCCTGAGTTGGGCGCGTGCCACGACGGGTCCTTCCCGTCCTGAGGTCAAGGGACCCGTTAAGCACGACTTCCGGCCAATCACTTCCCTTGAGGCGTGCAAGCGGAAGATTCTCGCGGCAATCCCGCACAACCCCAAGGAGGTTGTCCGCATCGACAAGGACAAGGACAAATCCGTCAAGGACGTGATCAAGTCACTTGAAAAGGACATTCAGAAGCGGGAGGAGAACCTTTCGTTGAGGAACCGCTTGGATAACTTTTATGCCTCGTGCATCATCGCACGAGCGCCTGCTCCTGAGCTGCCCAAGCCGCAGGAGATCAAGCTGACCAAGACGCGCACGAGCGTCGTGGAGAAGCTCAAGGATAAGATCGTCGCCCCTCGTGAGGACGAGGGCTACGTTTACGACAAGTCTAACCACGAACTCAGGCACCAGAAGATCGTGGTGCCACTGAGAAAGCTCTGATTTCCATGAAAACGAGGACGAAGATACTCATCGACGCCGCCAATGAGCTGGCGAAAATGGAGCCTGATGCGCACGATTGCCTATGCGCCATCATCAGGATGGTTGGGTATAAAAACCCCGATTTTCTTAAAAACCCCGAGCTTCTCCTAAGCCAGATCCACACTAGGGTCTGGTTCAGTGATGTTTTTAATCCGATTCACAAATCCGGCAAGGCATGGGAGTGTGGGCCGGTTATCGCATGGAAATATCTGCCGCTAGGTAAGTTGAGGACACGTAAGGCCTACGAGCACCGGATGGTGATGATTGCCATGGCCATCACCCTATCGGAGGCGGGGTTTAAGCCATGAGGCCGCAGGAAATCAGGGACATCCTTGAGATGGTGGCGGAATGGGAGATGCAGGAGGCGGACGCCCTGATGGGGCGGACGGCCTTGGCCGAGTCTCATTCCGTCTGCCAGGTTATCGTCAATAACCGGGTCAAGGATTGGAAAACGGGTGACGTGATTGCGTTGATTGACGCGATCAAGCGTGCTCCCGTCAACAGCTTACGGCTAGATCTGGTCGAGATGCTTGAGGGGTTGATCGCCCTTCGCGCCATCTCCGGAACCATCTAGCCCACCCTTTGCCATGAATCCAGGCCAGCCTCTCCGGTTGGTTGGATTCCTTCAGCCGATGAGGCCCCTAGCCATACGCGTAGGCAGGATTAGCCAAAAAAACGGCCTCCTGAGGCACCGACCTGCAGATAGCGGTGCGTAAGGAGCAGTGAGAAGCCGCCAACGCAATGGCGGATGGCAATTCAATTATCCGTTGGCCGCATGACGGCCAGGATACAGGCCCATCATTGGGCATATGGTTGAGGGTTCGCCATAAAGAACCCGGCCTCGGCGAGCGCCATACCGTCGTGTCGTGATCCGCAGCTATGGAGTAGCGGGGTCTTCCGATCTATCCACAAGATCGGACTCTTTTGCCATGAAAATACTCCACGTAACCGAATGTAGTGATCCCTATGAACCCAGCGCAACCGTAGCTACCTTCTCATCCATCGAGAAGGCCAAAGAAGCAGGGTTCATTGAGCTTTGGTTTTATGAGCGCAGGGTGGAGGTAGATGTTGAGGGCTGCGGAAAAATCGAAAAGGGGCTTTGGCGTGATGCCATTTCCGGATCTGAATACCTTGGCTATGGAGCCGACTACCCTCAGCCCGTATGCGAATGGGCGGAGATGGATTTGGCTTTCGAACAGTAACCTTGGGGACTAGATGCGACTTTGACGGCGAATATCGCTGCGCCTTCAGCGGTTCGGCGTGCGAGAAATGCTACGATAAGATGAAGACGGGTGGCCTACTTGCAACTCCCGAAGAAGTTGAGCGGTGGGTTCGAGATGGAATTCTGCCAGAGCGAATGCGCGAGGATTCTGGCAGCACCGAAACAAAAGAGGCCGCGAAAACCTAATGCTCTCAGCCAACACCCAGGGAATTGCGGTGATGCGCGAAGGATTACCGCTGGAGGCCCGCGAACCGTTTGATCGCTTTGTGAAGCGTGCCTTAGCTCACGATTTTTCTAAGCAGCCAATCATCCGCGAACAGCATTCAATGCAAGCAGCCGATTCCCATCGGCGCGATAGGCGGCTGCTTCTTTTACGCGCCTTTGTAGCCCGTAATGGCCAAGTCCGCATTCACGCCCGCATCTACCTGGGCGGCGAATACGGCGTGCTTTTGTCTTAACCCCGGCCTTCCTTTTGACTGTACGGGGCGATCGTTGGCGATGGCTATGTTGGTATGGGCTGACGATCAAAAGGCCGTAATGGCCAAAAGAAGGGCCTTCCTGACGATTTTAGGGCGCGATGGAGGAAAGGAGACTCACCCAAAACGGCCAATACATTTGGTCGCTTGGGAGATTGCCGGTTCAACCCCGGCTCGCGCCTCCTTTTTCTGGTGATGGAAATGGTATTCCCGTCATCGGAAATGATGAGAGTAAGGGGCAATGGCAAAGTCCCCGGTCCAACCCAAGGGGTTCGGTTGGGCCGGGGCACCAATTTCACCATGATTAACAACGGTAACGATGCCGCCAAGGCATTCCTCAAGGTTTGCGCGATCAAGAAGCCCAAGGCTGGTCAGACGACTGGCTACGTCCTCGCCCTTGGGGCTGAGGCCAAGATCATCACGGACGCGGAGATGCGGGAGTGCTCGCTCTACATGCGCCCCCATACCGATGCCTGCCAGCAGGAGTACATCTGCAAGCAGCTGGTGGGGCGGGCCAAGTACCCGGAGCCCAAGGGCTTGGTGCCCCAGCTCCCTGCGCCTCCCGACCATCACTTCCTCTACAACGCCTGGATGTGCGGCCATCAAGGTAACTCCCTGATTACCAACAAGGGAAGCTACCTGATCTCACCCGGTCAGACCATTTCCAAGTGGCGGCTCTACTCCGACATCACGTCGCCCACCGCCACCGCCTGCCCCGATCACAACGGGGTTCCCTTGATGGGGGAGATCTGGCACTTGGAGCAGGATGATGCCGCCACCATCGAGAACTCCTCGGTTGGTAGGATCAAGTACGCCTCCGAGGTCAAGTGCATCGGCACCCTCGACGCGACCTTCCGCTGCTACATCTTCGGCCATAAGTCCGTGACGGACTGCAAGGCGATCCTTTCGCCCTTCATCATCTCATCTGGGTTCTACGATGATCGTGCCAGTGCGCTGGCCGAGGTCATCGATCACTACCAGGTTTAATCACTTTGCCCTTGGTGCCTTGCGGACAAGGCTTAGGCACGTAACTTGTGGTCATGGAACCGCCCTGAGATGCCTCCGGGTTGACCTACGTTGCGGTTTCGTTGGTTTGCGGGCTGGGTACGCAGACCTTCAGCATGCCAATCGTGGTGGGAAGCGCGTGGCATAGGCACCAAGGGCATTATCTTTCCATGTCTCCGTAGCTCAACCGGACAGAGCAGCGGTTTCCTAAACCGCCCATCCCGGTTCAAGTCCGGGCGGAGATACCAATTTGTCCGTTAACCATCAACCTCATCATCATGAAATATCGCAAAGGGGAGAAGTCCAAGCGTCGCAGCAACCGCTCCAAGGCTAACAAGGAGCGTTCCATCAAGGCCCGGGAGAAGTGGCTGGCCAAGCGCCGAGCCAAGCGGGAGCTGATGGCTGGAGCCGTCAAGGTCATCCATAAGAAGGCCAAGCCCGGACCCAATATCATGCCGAAGCCGGGAGAAGAGGGCCACACCATCCGCCTCCATACGGTTGAGGCGGGCAAACCCTCCGTCTTCAACAACCTCGACATCGACTCCGTCAAGGAGCTGGTGGGCGAGCGTCATGTGGTTGAGGCGTGCCTGGTTACGTTTATCACCAAGGCGGGCAAGAAGTGGACTATGGGAACCCGTGAGTTCTCCTTCGTTATTCCTGCCGCCCTCAAGGCGTCATGATCGCCATCATGTTAATCCTTATCGCCATCATTGCCGTCATCCTCACCGAAGATGGAGGCGATGGGGGTAACCAACACCCATGAATGCACTGGCTTATCCCGCCAAGCTGATCCTGATTGGATTGGCTGCGGTCATCCTCATCTCCCTCTTCCTTTCCATCGAGATCTTCTCATGGTGGTTGGTGGGTAATGCCACCCTCTACTGGTTGGGATACGGACTGCCTGATGTCGAGTCCGCCATCCTTATCGGCATGCCGATCCAAGCGTTCCTTGGCATCATCTTCTTCATCGTTGTCATCGCCAACGCCAAATCATTCTGGGGGGGCGATCACTAATAGCCATGAACGAACATCAAGTTAAGGAAATCCTAAAGGCTTGGGAGGATTCGGTTCCAGAAACCGACCGGAGATCCATCGGCAAGATCGTCAAGGGAAACAAAGATCGCTTCCTCCGGATCAGGAGCATCATTCGCTCTGGCAAGATTGCCCGATTTGCCTTTGACCATGGCGGGTACAAGGACGTCAAGAGCTTCAAGCTGAGCAAGCATGGAGACATGGTCGCATTCCGCAAGAAGGGCTGCCTCAGCGACTACGTCTGCTGGGACTCCCCCAAGTACACGATCTTCTCGGTTAATGAATGAACTCCAACTCCATGACAAGCTGCCCGACGCATGGATCGGCTATGCCGTTGACCGTGAACGGGGCGGCTTCTTCGTAAGAATTTGCACGCTATGTCCAGATCACACAAGGGCCATAAGAGACGCAAATGTTTCCGGCCTAAGATGGCGGGTGGGTTGCTGCCCCACCCACGCATCCATTCGCAACGAGCAGCAGGTATCAAGATGAAGAACATGACCATGCTATCGTTCGGAGGTGACCCCGAGGTCCACCTCTTTGACAAGAAACTGGGTCGCATTGTCAGCGCCATTCCGGTGCTTAAGTGCGACAAGCACAACCCCGTCGATTTGGGCGAGGGCTACAAGTGCTACGCCGACAACGTGCTTGTTGAGTTCACGATCCCCGTGAGCTACAGCCCGTTCTCGTTCATGAACAATGTCCTGAGGGGTGTTGAGCTGATCCGCAAGCACTTGGAAAAGATCGAGCCCGATCGGTACGATCTGCGCTGCGTTGCTGCGTACGAGTACGCCAATGAGGATCTTCATGACGAGAAGGGCAACAAGCTTGAGCAGGCCTGGAAGATCGGATGCGATCCGACCTTTGATGCCTACGCCCGGGCCATGAATCCCATCCGGGAGTTCGACAGCAACCTGCGCACGGGCTCGTTCCACGTCCATGTGGGGCATCCCGACCTGATTGCCATCGAGGCCAAGGAGCGGATGATCCACCTCATGGATGCCTTTGTCGGCTGTCCGTTTGTGCTGGCCGACAACGACCCCAGCACCCTCAAGCGCCGCCAGTATTATGGTCGGGCGGGTGAGTTCCGGGTGACCGACTACGGTGTCGAGTACCGGGTGCTCAGCAACTTCTGCATGCGCAAGGCTTCCCATATCGAATCGATCGGAAAGCTGACCAATGCCGCCTTCAGCGTTCTCAAATTCCATGGCAACGAATCCATCCTCAAGGGCCTCAGCAATGAAATCCAAAAAGCCATCAACACGGGCGACCGCAGCAGTGCGGAAAAGGTCATCAAAGAAGTCGGCGTCCCCATCAGCTTCGTCAACGACATCCTCGCCGGATGAGGCGGCTGAGGTTGCTAAGGTTGCTGCGCCTGCAGCGCCACCCAAGCCAGCGCCGGTCACCCTGCTGCCCTCGGTCCAGTTGCGCAAGACCCTTAGCGAGGGTCGGATCAAGGGCATTGGCTTTGGCTTTGCCCGCAAGATCAGCCCATCCGAGTTCCAGCTGACCATGCCGATCTCGGCCTGCAAGGACTACCTCAATGACGTCGTATGCTCCGAGCATACCGGTCGTGAGTTGGTCAACTACGGGCTGAATACGGTCAAGCTTGGCATCTTCACGGGTGGCAGGGCCTACCTTGGCATGCAGTGCCTCAGGCATCGTGACGCTGAGGGCAAGGCCGACCCGCTCATCGATGACTTGGCGGTGCGGCTTGCATCCGGGCTGACCAAGATTGAGGTGGGCATCCGGCTATTGGAGGAGGCGCTCAAGATCGATGGTCGCACCTCCTTCCTCACCTCAACCGAAGGCAGGTACGTTGCCGACATTCCCGACTTCTGGGTGCGGTATCCCTACCTGATTTCACTGTGGGGGCTGGTTGTGCGGAACTTGGTTTTCTGGAATGGGGACCCCAAAAGCCTCATGGGATTCACGTTCTTTGCCAGCGAAGATACCTATTACACCAAAGCCGCCAAGGACAAGGTTGCCTTGTTGGTTAAGCTCAGGAACGAGGGCAAAGACGTTCCCCATGTCGCCATGGAAGCGCCCTTCGCCCCTCACTGGCAGGGCATCATCTCCCAACCACTCTAATCGTCATGATCTCACATCAACGCAGGCTGGTGCATAATCCCAGCGGCCATATCGCCACGGCATATGGTGTTCCATCAACGGGATGGTTCATTCCGTTCATGCTCAACAAAGCAGCCTACCCCATCCTTGTCTCCAATTCCCCGCATTCGTGCCGGGAAACGTACGGTGGGCTGTTCGCCCAGCCTGACATCAGCAAGATCGATCCCCGCTTTGTCGGTCTTCTTGCCCCCAAGAACACCAGCAATCTCGCTGAAAGGGTTGCCTGCATGCTGGATTGGGTGTCGTCCCAGCTGGGCGAGCGAACCCGGTGCATTGTCTCAAGGATCTCAACCGTGGCAACGACAGATCCCAAGGCAGTGAAATCACAAGTAGATCAGAACCATGCCGTCTGCATCTACACCCCTCCTTGGTGGAGGCATAACGGCCTACGCCATGGCATGCTAACCCTTTTCGTCAGGGGTAGCCTTTTCCTGCCCGCCAGTGGCGTTTCTCTTGGGGTGGAGGGTGAGTCATGCCTTGCTGCCCTGAGGGCCTACACGTTGGCAGGAACGGCCTTGCCGGGGATTCTGGAGTTCCTCAAGGGCTCCACCGTCCCGGTCAAGCCCATCTCCCATTCCACCGTGGTCAATACCCTAAAAGGCCTTCAGGACCCAGGCTTCATCAAGTCGGTCATCCGACCACCCAAAACCGCCCTAGAGAAAGCGGCAGCCAAAGTGAGGAGTTCATAACATGACCAGAAAGATCTACGTCGCGGGCAGCATGGACAGCGTGGCCAACTGGATGGAGGGGGAGGTTGTCCGAAAGCTAAACGAGGCTGACGTCGTGGTGTTCCCGGGAGGGGCCGACGTCGATCCCAAGCTCTACGACCGAACCTCCAACCCCAACACCAACTCCAGCCCGACCCGAGACACCTTTGAATTGGGCATCTTCAATGAGGCCATCCAGCTGAAGAAGCACATCGTCGGTATCTGCAGGGGAGCCCAGCTCTGCTGCGTCAAGGCGGGTGGAATCTTGGTCCAGCATCAGGCCAACTACAGCCCCTCCCACAAGATCAATACCATCGACAAGACGAGCATCATCACGACCTCCGACCACCACCAAGCCCAATACCCCTGGCTTCTCCCCAAGGACAAGTTCAGGGTGCTGGCCTGGACCCAAGACTACTCACCCTTCCATGAGGACGGTGATGGCAGCGAGATGGTTGTGGGGGTTAAGGAGGTTCCAGACGGCAAGGAAGTCGAGGTCTGCTACTACCCCGAGATCAAGGCGCTGGCCATCCAAGCCCACCCCGAATGGGAGTACTTCAAGCGGAACTCCGACGCCGCTGCCGGTGCCTCGATTGAGTGGTATCGCAGCAAGCTCAACCGCCTGATCTACAACACGATCTAACCGGAGTGATCAGCATGAGACAGCTAGTTATTACCCTGCCAACTAATTGGTCCAGGACGCTTTGTGGGGTTGCGCCAGCAGGATACGTATATGAGTTCGTCTCCGACACGCTTGCTACCGCCTGGTCATCCAACCGATACTACTCAATCGATGGGATTTTCATTGGGACTACGCCACCACACCTGACCAACATCCCGGTCATCGACGCCATTCAAGACTTTAAGGTCGGCTGTAACCACATCGTCGCCTACAAGTTAGTTAAGACGGGATCAGCGGCCCAAGCCAAGCAAACTTCCATTTCCAAGATAGCATCCATCCCATGCCCACTACCATAAAAGAACTCAGGAAGAAGCTAAGGCAGCGAGAAGCCGAACTCGTTCGGGTCAAGTTCGAGGCCCGGGAGATGAGATCCATCCTGCTTCGCATCCACTCGGCCAGAATCGGCATGAGTGAGTCTGGTGTCATCCAGGGACTTAATGACATCGACTCATTCTTCAGGGAGCCCCATGTCAACTGATCGTCTCTTGGCTGAGGTTAATAGGGTTGGCAGGAAAGGGTCTGCGGCAATCCTTGGATGCAGCGAAGAGTACGTGGAGTCCTGGTTTCCGAGGATAAACTTCCGGAGCGGCAGGATTGAGTCCGGGCTTGAGCCTTCAGCCGGATTCACGGCTGCAGCATTGGCGGAATTAAGCCGCCACTAACATCTTCCATCCACGGTGCCCGATACGTGGATGGTCTTCAACATCGGGTGCGTTAACGCAATAAGAGAAAGACAGATATGAACAAGTACTACCTCCAGAATGGCTCCGGCCTTTACTTCGTTGCTGGTCGCGGTTTCTCCGCTTCCAACAAGGGTGATGCGTCGCAGCTGACTGCCGCCGAGATCCATAGCCTCCGGGCCTTGGGCTTCTACGGCACGTCCGTCGATGCCACGCGGAACTTCACGGTGAACTACGTTCGCCCGCAGGACCGCACGACCTATGGTGGCCGCGCCGCCGTCTCCAGCAATGCGAACAATCCTTCGTCGAAGGTGTTCGCGTCGATTGGCGAGGCCGTCAACCACGCCAGCCGCAACCTTGAGTCCAACGGCCACGTTGGCTTCTGGGTGACCGAGACCTCCAAGGCCGTCACGCACTACGTGTCGGTTAAGGAGGACCCGCGCGGTCTGACCTGCCCGATCGAGAACAAGTAATCGTCGGTGGCAGTAATAGCCCCGGGGCTTCGGCCCCGGGGCTCATCCCTTTCAATCATCAACCAAGTCCAATATCATGGCGTCAATCAAGAAGGAAGAGGAGGAGTCGAGGAGCTTTTATTCCATCGACGGGTTCCTTCCGCTCGCCGGTAGCGTGCCAAGCATTCCCGGTGACATGCTGGCCAACATCAAGGGTGGATGCACACCCGACACCGTCAAAGCCGATGATTCCTACGTTGGTAAGTCGATCTCCAAGATCACGGGCGATCGCAATTACCGATTCTACCGCAGGACTGAACTCATCAAACCCGGGCAAATCTGCCCCACCTACATGTCATCCATGATTAAACTTGATGGACGCAAGACTGGGCGTCCGCGTCCGACCGCATGCAGCGAGAACGCCAGTGCGCTGCCCGATAATGTCGATCCCAAGACGACCGTCTCCATCTACCGCTTTACCTATCCTGATTCCGTCAGGGCTGATTGGCAGGGGTATGCCGGTTTCGGCTGGCTCCATGTCAGCGAGAGGATGTACTTCACCAACGATTTCTTCTTCTGCCAGATCGACGGAACCTTGGCCAGTCGCTCGTTTGGAGTCATAGCCTACACCGGAGCCATGATCAACAACCGCCATATTAAACTTGGCGAGTGGTTCGTCTGCGATTACGACGGCAAGGCCTATCCCAAGAGCAGGCTTGTGGTTGTCAAGGGTCTTGAGGGCGATGTCAACATGAGCGATGCCTGCGCCACTGAGCGCTCGTTCATCTGCGACTACGACAAGGCACGCTGGGAGCGCTCTTGCAGGGTGCATATCTCGTCCTCATCCAAGTACAAGGTTGTCTCGCGCAAGTATGTCAGTGGCGAGGGGGATCCCTTCATTCTTTGCCCAGAGTGCTCCAAGGCATTTGAGACCTCGGCCAATGCGGTCCTGCCAAGGGATGACATGGGCGTTGTCGCCTGCACTGGCTGTTACGAGACATTCATGGCAAGGGATGTCATCAAGGCCCATAACTTCACGGGCTATCCCAAGCCCATCTTCCACGCCATCCGCCAGCCCCTCATCACAGAAGAGGCCGCAGCCAAGGCCGAGGAGTTCATGAGCAACATGGGCCATCCCATGGCCGCTGAAGGCTACCTAAGGTCCCTCAAGAAGTCCCGGTATCTTTACGGCATTGAGTGCGAAACCGAGTTCACGGGTCGTGAGGATGGCCTCAGGGCCAAGCTGGCCCTTCAGGCCTGGAAGGCCTTGGGTCAGGACTTCTGCATCATCAAGCATGATGGCAGCCTTTCGGGCAAGCGTGATCCAGAGCCGGGTGAGAAGGTGCGTCGTGGTGGCGACTTTGGCTTTGAGATCGTCTCCGCTCCATGTGACATCGAGACTCACCGTGAGCGCTGGCGCAGGCTCGAATCCATGCCCGATTACAAGCAGCTCAGGGCATGGGATGTGGGCACCTGCGGCCTGCATATCCACGTCAGCCGAGCCCCGATGACGTCCCTCCAGATCTGCCGGTTGTCCTACATGATCAACCATCCCAAGCTCAAGGGCTTCATTGAGATGGTGGCGGGTCGGGCGGCTGCTAGGTACAACAAGTTCGTACCCAAGCGCCTGCCTGATGGCACCAAGCCCAACATCGACAAGGACAAGTACACCGCCATCAACCTCAAGCATTCGGCCTCCATTGAGTTCCGCATCTTCCGTGGCACCGTCAACTGGCGTCATATCATCCGCAACCTTGAGTTTGTTGCCGCCTGCGTGGCTTACTGCCATCCTGCCGACCGATCCCTCAAGGATCTTGAGTCCCATGAGAAGTTCGTGACCTTCATCTCCGAGCATCGCAAGGAATGGCCCGAGCTGAATCGCTGGCTTGATCTGCAGGAGGAGTTCAAGCGCATGATCAAGCCTGCCAACAAGGGTGCCTTTGGCCCCAAGGACAACCGCACCAAGGCTGGCGAGAAGCCCATTGTCCTTGAGGAGGTCCACGATCCCGACCGAGTTCCCGCCAAGCCCAAGCCTAAACCCGCCAAGCTTGAGCCTGCAACCCTGGCTCCGTCGGGATTCGATTTCGAGGAACTCATCGACGACAACGCTTAAACCACAACCCAACCATATCCAGATCATGTGCATCATCATATCGAAGCCCGCTGAAAAGAAACTGCCCAAGTCCATCTACGAGGAGTGCTTCCGCTCCAACAAGGATGGGGCGGGCATCGCCTACATCGAAGATGGCAACATCGTGCTCAAGAAGGGCTTCTTCAACTTTGAGGAGTTCTACAAGGCCATCGCCGAGAAGGAGGATCATGGCATGCTGATCCACTGCCGCATCGCCACCCATGGTGTGGTCGGCAAGGATAACTGCCACCCGTTTACCTTCACCTCGTCGGACAAGAAGTACCAGTGGGTCATGGCCCATAACGGCACACTTGACTGGCGCTCCACCAAGGAGATGTCGGACACCGCCTGCTTTGCCGAGGATCTGCTCTGGCCCATGGTTGACCATGTTCCGGATGTCTTCGACAAGCCGTTCGGTGACGAGATCATGGACAAGATGCTCGGAGCCAGAAACAAGATGGTCGTGGTGCGCTACGAGCTGGCTAAGAATGAGTACACCACCTACATCTTCAATGAGACCGCAGGCAACCGCCATAATGGCTGCTGGTTCTCCAACATGAGTTGGAAGCCCTACCGCGCCTCCACCACTGGTTACGGCTATGGCTACGGCAGCAATGTCCAATATGGGATGGGCGGGGCCTACGACGATGGCGACTTCTACGGTCACAAGGACGAGGACAACAGCATCTCCGTTTATGGCTGGCGGAAGAACAAGCACGGCATCTGGATCAACGACAAGGACAAGAAGGCCCAGTTCGATGGCCAGTTCCACGACATCAGCAAGGTAACCAATATCGACAATGCCGACGAGCTGGACATCCTCAAGGCCAATGGGGATGATGCCAATGACTCGCCCTCCAACGAGCCCAAGGACAAGAGCAGCAAGCCCAAGCTTGAGCCCATGTCCAGCGATCGCAAGAGCCTCATCCGTCGGGGTTTCATCCATGTTCGCACGACTGGCCAGCTATCACGGGATCTCAAGTCCGAGGACAGAGTTGCAATCATGCGGAAGGATTTCCGGGAGCACTTTCCTGAGAAGTTTGCCAACGCCTCTGGGATTGAGGCGTGCGATACCATCATCCTTGGGATGAGCGAAGACACCTTCACCTCATCCTGCCTGCGTATTGCCGACAATCGCAAGGCTGCCAAGCGCGAGGAGGAGCGTGCAGCCTCAGCCACCTGATGAGCGGACGGGATGGTGGGTCACAACATGTCACAAATCAAGACGGACGGCGGTACTGTTGTTAGGTTCAGCGCCATAGAGGCCAACACGTACTACCACAGGCACCTTCTCAGCCTGAAATCATGGGGCGAACTCAAGGACGATCAAGCAGTCACGCTTGGGGACATCATCACGCGGATCAGGGTAGACACCGTCCTGTGGGCTGAGTGGATTTGCTTCAGGCAAAGGTACGGGGATGCATTCATGAAGCCCGATGATCCACTGGCACTGAGCAAGGCAGACACCCGCCAAGCAATGGCATTCAGGGTTCCGAGTCCGAACTACGTGTGCACTGGCAAGGATATACGAGAGATGTCCGGGGTTGGAAAGCGGGTGAAGCTGTTCAGATACACTCCGATCATGTGCACCTTCAATCAGTTCAATTCGTGGCTGATTGGGATCATGATCGACCCAAAGCTGATGCGCAAGCCGACGCTGTCCATGCTGAAGTCAAAGCTCAACCCCGCGTTTGTCGATCTCTCGTCAATACCGGACCCAAGTCCCGAATTCACTGTAAGTCCGATTGCTTCGCTACCCGTTCCACTTCCATGATCCCAATCGTCCTCATCGACCCAAAGTCCATCATTAGGCACGGGGATTTAGTCTTCAGTGCAGACCTCACGGCTGAACAGCTGCTTTTGGCCATAAGGCCAGGTTCCATCCTGATGCATGATCAAACGAACGTACTGCACGGATTTGGAAACAAATTCATCTGCGTGGCATTGGGGTGGAGCAAATCTAGACTAGAGTCCATCGACCATGGCCCAGCCGCCATCATCAGGTATGGTTCGTTTATTAGGAACGATGGAACCGCTGAACCTGAAGCCTTCAAGAGCCTTGGATTACTGATTCGGGTGATTACTGATGGAAATCCATCGAACCTGAAGGTACCAGTTGTTGAAGTGATGAAGAACTACATCGAACGACCCATTCAACGAGATCAAGTTGCTGGGACTCTCTCCATCAATGAGATTGAGTCCATTATCTCAAAAAGTATTTGCAGGAGAGTTAAGGATTTGCCGAACTACTACCATGCGCACACATCCCAATACGCGGTAATGAGCGCGGCGATCTCCCCAATAGCCTCCCTGCCATCCCCACTGCCATGAGCACCGTCCATAACATTTTGGTAACCAGAGAGCCCAATTTCATGATTCGTTCCGGTGATGTCATCGTCCCGGAGGGCATGATAGTACTTCATCTAATGTTGTTTTGCGATCTTAATCCCAGTGGGCGATGGCACTCAGACAACCGATGCGGTAAACCAATTCCATTTATCGTCAACAACTGGACCGAGAAATCGCTTGGATGGGTCGAGGAGCGGCTGCTCCTCAGCTGCGTCCTTATCAGAGGGGTTGCGATGAAAGACCCAATGTCTTTGGTTTCAGATCGATTCATCGTTAATTGCGGGCTATTCAAGAAGCTGCCAGGGGACCTTGACCCCAATAAGTCAATGAGCGCGTATTGGGCGAGTTTTTCGATTTGTGGTGACGATAGGCCCTCCAGATCCATCTCCTCCACTGCCTCCATTCCCGCTCCACTACCATGAGCCTGCAAGACGTTGAGATTGTTCACCCTACCAAACTGGTTACAAGCGGAGATCTGATCATCGACAGATTCCTCAAGGCCTCCAATTTCAGGAGAATTGTCCAGTTGGCAGGAAAATCGACCTCCAGGCTGGCATCGTTCCATCTCAACATCGATCCCCAGTACTTCATGGATGTGATCAGGTTCAATGCCGACGATTACGGGCTGACGGCTTCGACCGTGTCCCACCACAAGAGCCAATACGGCAGGCCCTACTGCAGCACCATTACCCCGATAGCCATTGGTGGCATTGGCATGGATGGCTGGATTCAGTGGGGTGTACTTGAGCAGCTGTGCGATCTGCTCGATCTGTATCGCATGTACCCAGATGCGCTTGCGCTGGATGTCATTGCCAACCCGAAGAAACATCCGAGGGTCCGCATCTCAGAGATTGCCTCCATCCCCGTACCACTTCCATGAAATCAACCACCAAATACCCGGATGCAAACGATCCGGGACCTTCCGACATTCAGCTTGCCTCTATGAGGCAGCTTGATGTTGGCACCAAAATCCGTCGCGGAGATTGGATTGATGACATTTCAGAGTGGGCGGATGGATCAGACACCCATGCCAGAGTGGGTCGTGAGTTCCTGGTTGTCTGGCGGAAAAAGCAATGAGTTCACACGATCAAGGGATTAGCAAGGAGCAGCTTATGAAACTTGTGAAGGCTGGAATGGTCAAGCTGGCTGCCAAACAGACTGAGTTGACGCTGGATGATAACACCCCAACCGATGAGGAGATCCTTCGGTGGCTCTTTGAGAAGTCAGAGTGGAAGGAGATCATGCCCGAGATCGACGATGGCGAGGACATTGAGCAGATCATTCAAGAAACCAAGGACTGGTATGGGAATTTGCTCACTCGTGAGTTTCTGGGCTTGACCGACTCCGATAACCCGTCCTGAATCTTGTCCTTTCTAAATTATGGACAAAGAAACTGCTGATCTGAACCGAAAGCGGGTTGTTGGCGAGGGTGCGGCGGATGGCATCTATGCTGCCGCCATCCTCCTGTGCTCCCATGAGAAGATCGACACCACCCCATCCAAGACCTTCACCAACCCCATTGACAGTCTGGTGGATCAGCTGACGTGGGAGTATGGGAAGGCTCATCCAGGAACCCTTCAGATCCCGATCAAGGAGAAGGTTGACGCCATCTGCAATGAGCATATTCCCGCCATTGACCTCCTGATTGCCTCCAATGACCATGTTGAGGCCAAGAAGCTGGTTCGCTGGCTGGTGTGCGGTCAGGTCCTTGACCTCCTCCATCCCGAGAAGGACAAGATCAGGGCCTTCATCGATGGCCTACGTCAGGAGGCCGCTTGAGCTTGGTCTGTTTCATTTTCCGTCCTTGCGTTGCAATGCTGCGCATTAACTTGGCAGATGCGATGCAGCCTCAGGGGTGATGGGCTGGACGGCGGACGCCAACGATGGAAGCTCCATCGCTCCGTCGTCCCATGTGGTAGCGTGTTGACCGAGCGCGATTTAATCACCCTATCGGTCCCTATTTTTCCATGATAACCATCAGTCAAATCCTGACCCTCCCCGATCAATGCCCGGTGGATGCGGTCCAAATGAAGATCACGGGGGTATTCCCCCGCAAGACCAACATCGGCCAGTACAAGACCTCGGTGCAAAATGCAGAGGGTCAAGACATTGCAGGCAACAAGGTTCGTCTGTGCGTCTGGGGCCATGCCGACATCGAGCCCTACAAGGGCAAGGACATCGTGCTTTCCTCCGGCCCCAAGGGTGGGGTTAAGGTCAAGCATGGCAAGTACACCAACAAGAACGGTGAGGAGGTAAAGACGGTTGAGCTGGAGGTCTCCAAGTCTGGGCAGTTCCAGTACGTGGAGGTCCATAAGGCGCAATCTGAGGCCTCTGGCGGGGTTTCGGCTCCGACCCCTGGTCCTACCCCTCAGAAGGCCCCAGAGGCCCGTAATGGCCAAATTAACCCCATCCACGGGGCAACGGTGGGCATGGCCATCAACCAAGCCTGCTCCTACGTGATTGCCAGTGGGGGGGGCCTTGACCCCAAGGCCATCCATATGATCGCTTCGGACATTGTCCGGGTGGCTTTGGTGATGGAGAAGGGGGATCTTTACGAGCGTGAGAAGCCCGCCAACAAGACCACCACCATTCTGAAGGACTCGACGGTTCTGCCCGAGGCCCTGCAGGATCAGCTGGGTGAGCAGGAAGAGCCGTTCTAATGCCCAACCCCCACGTCTTTGAGGTGGTCAAGGGGAAGGATCTAATCCCCGTCCACCGGGTTCGCAGGCCATACAACAAGGGCAAGAACCTCGACATTCTCCTGAAGATGGAGCCGGGGGATTCCATCTGGGAAGTTCCTTACCGCAAGGTCAGGTCTCTGCGTTTCTCCGCCTTACGCAGGGGCATGAAGATAAAAGCAAGGCGGATTCCAACCAGTGAAAGGTACGCGGTCTTCCGCGTTTCATAATGAGTAACTACACCGTGGTTAGTTCCGTCAAGATGCCCGAGTATCGGAACGCGGGTCGTCCTAACAAGTATCCGTTCAAGGAGATGGAGAAGGGTCAGTCCTTCGTCGTTTCCCTGAAGGAGTACTTCTCGGCCCGTTCCGCCGCCTACACGTTCGGATTCCGTCATAGGAAGAAGTTTTCCGCAAGGAAAATTGGAGACCATGCCAGGATCTGGCGGACTGCCTAACACCCCAAGACCCGGGTGCCTGAGGCCCGGGTCTTTTCTTTTTCAACCAAGAGGGCGAATGTCCTCACCATTCCATTCATGAGCGATAAACTGATCAAGTTCGAGAAGTCAGCCCATTGGTACTCCAAGTCGGGCGAGCCAAAGCACGAGGCGGATCTAAGGGAGGCCAGGAAGCATATCCTGTTCCCCTCCATCACCTCCATGGAGAAGGACGTGTTTCCCAATCCCGGCCTTGAGCGCTACAAGATGAATGCCTTGATCAGGGCCGTGCTGGACAATCCCAAGCAGGCTCACGAGGACGATGAGCACTATGCCAACCGGGTCTATGACATCTCACGACAAAAGGCGGTGGATGCGGCGGATTTCGGCAAGCGCCTCCATAAGGCCTTCCAAGAATACCCCAAGGAGCCTGAAGTCGCCATGCTGCCTTGGTTCGACCAGTTCCGCAACTGGATCGAAAGCAACAGAGTGGAGCTGCTCAGCCGTGAGAAAGTGGTGGTGAGTGAGGAGCTTGGTCTGGCTGGATGCTATGACCTGTTCTGCACCATCAATGGGACTCCGGCCATGGTGGACTTCAAGACGCAGGACGTGAAGGTGGGCAAGACCGGCAAGAAGAAGCCCGAGTTCTACGACTCATGGCTAAGGCAGCTGGCATTCTATTGGTACGCCAACGCCTCCGGCAAGATCGCGACCAAGCCTTCCAATCCCAACTGCCTGAGCATTGTCATCGACTCAAATCACGGAGGTCTGCTTTATTTCAAGCAGTGGGATCCAAGGGAGGTGGAGGAGGCATTCGAGCAGGTGGTTGCCGGAGTGTTTATTTGGTGCTCCCGCAGGAACTTCTGGCCGACTGGTCGTCGCTCCTATACACTTATGCGGGTGAAATCTTCCGGAAGCCCAGTTCCCGACTGGGCCTTGGAGGTGCCATTAGCACCAGCTGAGATGGATGAAGTAATGACACTTGTTCCTCCCCCTCCTGTCCCATTGGCTACAGCAGGCGCTGGCGATCCTGCTGGAGGCAATCAGCCTCAACCGGCTACCCCAAGCCCAAGTCAAATGGCTGCGATCCAAGCCGCCATCGCCCAAGCCCAAGCCCAAACCAATCAGGATAACTTCTAATGAGCACAAAAACAGCATCGGACGGGGTCATTAAGTTGACCCACAATGGCAAGACCATGACCATCAGCGAGTGGTCGAATGAGGTAGGCATCTCGTGCCGAACCCTGGCCTCCCGGATCGGGAATGGCTGGGATCATTCACGGGCCCTGACGGAGCCTATCTCGACCAAGGTGGGTCGCGGGGCCAAGGCGGCGGGAGGGCTGACAAAGAACGATGCCGAACTATTTCTTGACGGACTGCCTGCCGAGGCATTTCCTAAGCGGTTGAAGCAACTGATCCAAGGCTTTGGGGGGTCGAAACGTGGCCGGATGGTCCGGTACATGTACCCAAAACTGTTCAATGCCTGGTTCGATCAGGACTTCCCGTCTGAGTTTCATGCAGCAAATCCAAATCCTAAAGGCGTTCAGCCAGTCTAATACCTATCAACGTTTCATTAAAGTTCCCGGTCTGCTCTCCCTTGCATTGGCGGTGGTCGTGTTTGCGCTGCTGCAGGAGGCTTACTGGATTTTGATCCCCTCGGGGGTCGGGAAGGTGGTTGGGGCGATCCCAGCCATCATCGCAAGTTTCCTCATAGCCGATTTTGTGGCCTTCTTGGCTAACCGCCATATGACACGGGAAAGACTATGGGAGTGGGGCAATGGCAAGTTTGGTTCTTGGCGGGAGATGAGTGAGTGGATCAACAACATGCCAGCAGCTGAACTCGACAGGCTGGTTGGCCTCAAGGACGACGAATGGCACCCTGATGACTTCAAGAATGAAGTGCGAGATGCGAATCAGTCCGGATGACAACTCCCTGACCCGTTTCTGGGTCGGATCGGAGTCGGAGAGCGGGGTCGAGTACTTGGTGGATCTTGCAGCCATCCCGGTTGGGATCAACCGCAGGGGCACTCCCGTCTACAACGGAGCCTGCATTGGTCGCAGGTCCGAGACGGAGTGGGATCACCATGGCTGCAAGCACTTCCAGTGCGTGCAGGGACCCGCTCTCCGCAACCCACTCAACAAAGGCAGGACATTCCGCTGCAAGCACATCCTCTGCGCCAGGAAGTTCATTGAGGAGGCGGCGGTTGACGGAATGATCCAGCAGCTCAAGGTCATGAATCCCAATCTGGATGAAGATGAACAGACGTAAGGGCCTCAAGCGCATTGGAATTCGCCGGGTCAGCAAGAAGCTGAGCGGCCAGAAAAAGACCTACATGGCCTTAAGGGAGAAGTACCTCGAGTACCATCCTTGGTGTGAGGTGGAGCTGAATGAGGCCGGTATTGCCCATTTGACGGGGGTGAACCTGATCCCGATGGCAACAGCACTCAGGATCCAGACTGCCACCGAGATCCATCACAAGATGGGCAGGGGCAAGTACCTCAATGACACCTCCACCTGGATGGCGGTCTGCCAAAGGTCACATCGTAGGATTCATGACGATCCAGCATGGGCCAAGGCTAAGGGATACTTGACTCCAAGGGTTGATTCCTCATTTTTGCGGAATGGCAGCACCACGCATTACCTCCGATAAGCTCAAGGAGATCCTCGCAAAACCAGGTTATGGAATCCCAAGCCGAATCAAGTCCAGTCTCCAATCCCCCATCCAGCGGTTCGGATCTCTGCGTGAAGCTGATCGTACCGGGGAGGTCCACGACGTGGAATCAGATCCTGACCATGGATCGCTGGACTCAAAAAAACTACAGGTTGGCTACTCAGGCAAAGTTCGCATCCGCGTTACCTTCTATCGTCGTCGTCTCGCCGACTATGGAGAAGAGTGCTCAAGAGCAGTTAGTGAAAAAGCTCTCATCGACTGCCTCGTCTATGCTGGACTTATCCAAGGCGATTCGGGCCGAGAAATTTGGCTCGAAGATGGCGGTCAGAAAAAAGTTGGGACTAACGAAGAGGAAAGAACCGAGCTTGAACTCTTCTACACCGGAGTAGACCTGGAAAACCCATGGGTGAAGGCTAAGCAGAATCTGGCGCGATGAAAAAGGAAGACAGTCCAGACATGATCGTGAGGGCGGCTAAGGTCCGCCACTTCATTGCCAAGCATGGTCCCTGCACCTTTGCCAAGATCTCGGCTCATTTCAGTACCATGCACTGCCCGATGGGGTGGCTGAAGCTGAGGGGGTACATTCGGTCGATCCCCAATCCCAAGAGCCAGCACCATCCACTGTACGAAGCGGTCCCAATGACCGAAAGATTTCTTGATGAAGACAACGATTCCATCCCGCAATCCAGCGGCGATGATTGCTGGGATTCCGAGGATTAGGATGCTTGTCCTTCCTCCCAAGCGCTGGGAGTCTTCAGATCACCCGAGATTCGATCCGATCAGGGTCAGGTCATGGTTCCACCGGCAGAATACCCGGAAGTACCATATCCCCACCCTGGCTGCAGCCTATACCTCGATGCTGACTGCAGGATGGTCCCAAAGCCATTCCTGTTCGTTTTACGGGGTTTCGGATCGTGAGCTGAGGGATTACACCAACTGGAGGGAGAAAAGGCCCGTAAACCGCCCAGAATTCGCCCAAATGGGCCTTGATGAGGCCTACCTGATCTACAATGAGCATCAGGGAAGGAGGGCTTGGCGGGATTGCATCCGGAATGGGGCCCAAGCTTGGGGAATCAATGGGCGCCACCTGATGGAGGCTTGGGAGGTCGATGCGACCTTCTACCCCTCCTACTACCTTTCATGGGCAAGTTCCTTCGGTTGGCGGTTGGTCTAGAGGATGGCAGGTACTACTCCAAGGGGCATATCCGCACCTACTGGATCGAGGCGATCCTGTGGTGGGGCATATTCCTTGGTTGGATAGCCTACCTGACCCTGATCTTTGCGCTTAGCGCTTCTTGGGCAGCGGCGGTGCAATCAGCTTCGACAGTTCACTTAAGGTTGGCGGCAGGTCATCCCCAGAAGCCGCACGCTTGGCCTCAAGCTGAGCATTCTTGACCTTGGCCTGATCACCCGCCCCGTACCAGTAATACATCTCACGCCCAACCACCGGAAGGTACATGATTGATCGAGACTTCTCCGGAAGCTCATTGATCCCGTATTGCAGCCCATCCAGCCCATACTGCGTTGCCACCTTGTAGTCGTGGTAGAGAGCGTTGGCTGGACCGGCAATCGGCATGAAGGTTGAGGCCAAAGCGTCCCCGAAGTGTCCCTCGCGGAAATTCTTGATTTGGAAGTAATTGATTCCAACCAGCTGGAGAATGCCTGAAAGCGCACCCTCCTCAAAGTTGATCTCCCTTCCAAAGATCACGTCACGGATCGCGCTCACTGCAGCACCAGTGGCGGCTGCAACCGTCATGTACTTGGCGATAAAGCCCAAACCCTCAGCGAAGGTTTCTGCGTGCTTCATCTTCTCGTAGCCCTCTTGGCGAAGAACGTCGAGCTGCTTGATCATGAAGCGCTTCAACCCATAAAAGTAGGCCAGCTCAGGCACCGAAGTCTCAAGTTGGGCGCGTTGGCCTGAGGCAATGGGTTGTGCATCAGCCAACTCATTGAAGAGCACCATCATGGTGTTGTCATCCAGCTTGCCCTTCTTGAAGTCTTCCGAAGTAAGGGATTTCCTGATCTCCTCCCACCTGCCGGGAAACCTTTCCGAGTACTTCTTTTGGAAGCGGGCAAAAGTGGCGGAAGTGGGGTTCTCCATCGCACTGATGAGGTTCAGGCGTGCAGCCCTGACCGTGGCGGTCTTGTTGAACAAGTCGGCCCAACCCGCAAACATACCAGTTAGTTGGTTGGCGGAGCGCTTGCCAAAGCCACCGATTCCACGATTTTCGGGCGCAACGGAGTATTGCTGCATTTCGGCAAAGGTCTCCTTGCCGATGGCCAAGTCCTTGAGGTGAACACCCTCCTGACCGCCCATCTTCTCAGAAAGCATTGAGGCATAAGCCTTGGCGGTATTGATTCCGCCCTGGCGAAGGATGGTGAATCCAATGTCGCCAAATTGGGCGATAGCCGCATCAGGATGACCAAGCATCATCACGTTCTGGGCCCGATTAAGCCAAGAGCCAAACTTAACCAACTCACCCGCCCTGCCTTGGACGTGATTCATCATGGACTTGACGTTCTTAATGATGAACTCCTTGTCCTCGTGATTGATCCTGCCAGCCGCAAGCTCCTCGGCAATGCCTTGGCCAATGGACCCAGTCTCACCATCCCAGTTGTTGGAATCCTCGGGGGAGTTGCGCCCAAGCGCCGTCCTCTTGGCCACGTCGTGAGCCACCTTCTGGATGCGGTTATCCATCGCCACATACCAAGGCTCATAGTACCTCAGCACCTCGTCAGAAGTAAGGCCATAGACCGACCTTTCCTTGATGAATCCGGGCTTTGGTGCGTTAAGCCCACCAATCTGGGCATTGGCCGAAGCAGCATTCCTCCTGATGAACTCAGAGGTGATGAAACCCTCCTCGGCATCGCTCAGCGGCCTGCGTTTGGACGCAGCCGCCTTCCTAAGGGTTTCGTCGAGAGTCAGCTGGTCCTTGGAACCAAGCGCCTTCCTGAGCCCCTTTAAATCCGCAACCTGGCGCGGCCATGCCTCGACACCCTCGGGAAGCTCTGCGAGATCACGTCCGGATGCAGTGATGGCATCCCTCATTGGACCATGGTAGGTCTCAACGGCCTTGTCGAATCCGGCAGTTAGCTTAGCCAGGTTGGGATTGGCCTCAAGGATGGAGCGGGCCTCTGCCAGCTCACCTCTCCACATCGCATAGTTGAAGTTTTTGTACTCATCCACGCTCATGGAGCCATTCCTGCGAGCGGAAAGGAACTCTTGAGTAAATGGATAGGTGCCGGTGGACCAGTGGGCAGAATGGCGGAAGATGTCCTCCTGATAGTTCCTGACGTCACCAAACACCCTTTGATTCCTTGAGGCAATGTTGCCCTCATTGGTTCCAATCGCCAATCTGGCCAAAGGCCCAAAGAGCGGGAGCTTGCTCAGGAATGGGGTGTACATCCTGTTGGGGGATGGGTCAGCAAGATCGATGGAGGGTGCGGTCTGCTGGAGCATGACATCGAGCTCA
>Ga0228698_1000136_pt1 | contig 67643 bp, 61 predicted proteins | sample McNCre117_Aug_MG_FD_178015 | JGI IMG/M metagenome (GOLD analysis project Ga0228698, IMG submission 178015) | Freshwater microbial communities from McNutts Creek, Athens, Georgia, United States - 1-17_Aug_MG | ecosystem: Environmental > Aquatic > Freshwater > Creek | place: USA: Georgia...
CGGCGCTGCCGGCCGGGCTCTGACCCCGGGCGCGGGACGACGCCCCACGCGGGGCGTCCGGTCCGATCAGGCGCCGGCCAGCGCCGCGCGGCGGCCGCGCTCGCGCCAGAGCAGCGCGGCGATCGCCGCAGCGATCATCAGGCCGAAGCCCACCATCAGCGGCACGATCGGCACGTCCAGCCAGAGCAGCGCGGCGTACACCGCCAGCATGCCCATCACGCTGGCGTTCTCGTTGTAGCCCTGCACAGCGATCGAGCGGCCGGCGCTCAGCAGCGTGCAGCCGCGGTGCTGCAGCAGCGCGTTGAGCGGCACCACCAGCAGCCCGCCGACGACGCCCACCGCCACCAGGCAGGGCAGCGCCCAGGCGAGGCGGTCGGTGGAGGCGACCAGCGGAATCATCAGCCCCAGCAGCACGCCAGCCGGCAGCATGCGCCAGGCGCGCTCCAGCGGCACGCGGTGGGCCGCCGCCGCGGCGCCGACGATCACGCCCACCGCCACCGCGGCCTGCAGGTAGGCGGCGCGGTCCAGCGGCAGGGCCAGCACGTCGGCCGCCCAGCGCAGCACGGCGAACTGCAGCGTCGCGCCCACGCCCCAGAAGATCGTCGTCACGGCCAGGGACAGGCCGCCCTCGGCATCGCGCCAGAGCGTGCGGTTGGCGTGGCGGAAATCGCGCAGCACCGCCAGCGGGTGGATGCTGCTGGCCGGGTAGCACGCGCCGCTGGCGGGCACGCCGATGTTGAGCACGCCCGCCAGCGCGTAGACCGTCAGCAGCAGCCCCAGCGAGCCCGTCAGGGCGCCGGTCTGCGCGAAGGTGGGGGGCCAGCTCAGGCCGAGCTGAGCCATCAGGCTGGCGATTTGGCCCAGCAGCCAGGGGCTGACCAGCAGCCCGCCCAGCACCGTGCCCAGCAGTGCGGCGCAGACCACCGACACCTCGACCCAGCCGTTGGCGGCCACCAGCTGGCGCGGCGGCACGATCTCGGTGAGCAGCCCGTACTTGGCGGGGGCGTAGGCCGCCGAGCCGAAGCCCACCAGCGTGAACGCCGCAATCGGGTGCCAACCGGCCAGCAGGCCGAACACGCCCAGCACCTTGACGCCGTTCATCACCGCCATCAGCCGCGCCTTCGGGAAGGCGTCGGCCAGCGGGCCGACGAAGGGCGCGAAGAGCACGTAGGACAGCATGAAGCCGAACTTCAGCAGCGGCGCGAGCCAGGCGGGCTGGCCCTGCTGCTGCAGCAGTGCGATGGTGACGATCAGCAGGGCGTTGTCGGCCAGCGCGGAGGCGAATTGCGCGGCGATGAGGACGTGAAAGCCAGGAGGCATGGCGAGCGGGCAGGCGCGGCGGGGCCGCCGCGGGAGCGAAAGACGGCGAGTTTCGCCACCGGGCGACGACAGGCGTGTGACCGAATCTTCATGGCCGCGTCAAATCCGGCCGGGATGATGGGCGCCAGCCGCAGCCGGACCCCAGGGGCCGGACCGCCCCCGGACCGCTCCCGGAACTCCTCTGAATGGCCACGCCCACGATGAAATCCCCCCGTCCCTCCGGCAAGCTCCAGGCACTGGGCGCCGCCACCGCCCAAGCGACCGTGCAGGCCGCCGGCCTGGTCAAGGCCATCAACCCGCAGCGCGCCTTCGAGGCGGTGCGCAAGTTCAAGGCGGCCCGGCAGCAGCGCAGCGACGTCCGTTCGGGGGTGGACCTTCGACGCGCGCAAGCGGCGGACCTGGCCGGCCTGTTGGCCCTGCACCACGCCTGCGGGCTGGCGGGCGCCCTGCCGGCGCTGGACGCACCCGATGGTGCTGAATGGGGCCGCCTGGGCACCGAACGCCGCGTCGAAGGGGGCGCGCCCGGCGAGCCCGCCCTGCATCGCGCATGGCTGGCGCTGAATGCAGCGGGCGCCCAGGTCTGGCTGGCGGAGAAGGACGGTGAACTGCTCGGCGCCTTGACGCTTTACCTGCTGCCTCTCCTGGCTCATGGCGGCAGCAGCGCGGGCTGGGTCGATGACCTGGCCGTTCACCCGACGGCGCACCACCTGAGCATCCCGCGCCGGCTGATCGCCCAGGCCACCGAGGTGGCCATTGCCGCCGGGGCGCACAAGCTGGCGCTGGCGCCTCGGCGCAAGCCGGCGCGCGAGCGGGGCTCTCGAGAGCCTGCGCGGGGATTTGTGGAGACCCTGGACTACAGCCGCCACGGCCGCAGCGCCGATTTGCCGACGGCGCCGGAGGGGGCGACCTGACCCGTCGACGGGGGGGCGCGTCAGGCCGCCGACAGCAGCGCCACCTGCCCGCCAGCGCTGCGCAACGGGGCGGAGGCGACGATGAGGCCCTCCAGCAGGTGCAGGTAGTACGACAGCGGCGGCGTCGCCTTGCCCGGATGCATCGCCAGATCGTCCCAGATGCGCAGCTTGATGGCGGCGCCGGCGTGTGGGCCCAGCTCGAAGCGCCTCATTTCCAGCGGCGTCATGGGCCCGCCCTGCAGCGACAGGCTGTGCAGCGAGCGTGCCGACAGCGCTTCGAGGTAGCGGGGGTCAAAACTCACCAGGTAGCGCTTGGCCTGCACGTGCAGGCGCACCGGCTCGGTGACCTCATCGGGAAAGGCCTGGCGCAGCCAGTGGGTGGCCCGCTGCTCGTGGCCGTCGTCGAACGGCGCGGCCGGCTCGGTGCGCAGACCGAGCGAGCGTGTGCGCGCCTCGAAGAGGTGGCCGATGTCGTGCAACAAGGCCGCAGCGACCAGCTCCGGGTCGGCGTGGGCCCACTCGGCCAATTGGGCGCATTGCAGGGCGTGTTCCAACGCCCCGACGGCGTTGGGGTGGTCTTCATGCGGCGCTGTGGCCGACGATTGCAGCAGCTCTGCGATCAGGCCCAGGACCTGGTTCGGTGTCATCCCTGATCCCATTTGGTTGGCCCGTCTGCGGCGCTGTGTTCAGGCGGCGTGTTGAGGCGCCACGTCCACACGTTCGGCGGCCGCCGTTTTGGCCGCCACGGCGGGAGGAACCCGCGCTGGCAGGCCGGGCAAGGCGGGGACGCTGCGGTCGGCGGCGGCCGGTTCTGCGCGGGCGCGCATCACTTCGCTCCAGTCGACGATTTCGAGCCGGCCATCGGCGTGCTCGACCAGCGCCGTCAGGCTCTCCACCCAGTCGCCGTCGTTGGCGTACAGCAGGCCGTCGAATTCGCGCAGCTCCGCGTGGTGGATGTGGCCGCAGACCACGCCGTCCACGCCACGCTTGCGCGCCTCTCGAACCACCGCCGATTCGAAGTCGCTGATGAAGCTGACGGCGCGCTTGACCTTCAGTTTCAGATACCGCGAGAGGGACCAATACGGCAATCCCATGCGGGCGCGGGCGGAATTCAAGTGGCGATTGAGTTCCAGCAGGAATTCATAAAGGTGGTCACCGAGGTGGGCCAGCCACCGGGCGCATTGAACGACGCCGTCGAAACGGTCGCCGTGCATCACCCACAGGCGGCGACCGTCGGCGGTGAGGTGCACGCAATCCTCGACCACTTCGACGCCGCCAAAACTGTGCTGCACATAGCGGCGAGCGAATTCATCGTGATTGCCGGGCACATACACCACGTGGGTGCCCTTGCGGACCTTGCGCAGGACCTTTTGGATCACATCGTTGTGGGCCTGGGGCCAGAACCAGCGGCGGCGCAGCTGCCAGCCGTCGATGATGTCGCCGACCAGGTAGAGCCGCTCGCAATCCACGACGCGCAAGAAGTCCAGCAGCGCCTCGGCCTGGCAGCCGGGTGTGCCCAGGTGGACATCGGAAATGAAGACCGTGCGGTAGCGGCGGTGTTCCTCCGGCAGGTCGCCGCCCGGTGTCGACACGCCCTCCGGCGCGTCAGGGCGCAAGGCCATCGCGGTCAGTTCCTGGGCCGCCACGTTGAAGTGGCACATCTCGGTCGAGGAAGCGCAGTTCATGGGCTCATCCTCGTCAAACCAGATGACGAGGGCTTGAAGGCCTCGTGAATACTCTGTGGCAGACCCAATGGGTCGATTTACTCCCATCGTGTGACGCCATGATGACGTTGCTTGTGGGCCAAGCGACGAATTGAGGGGGTGAAGTAAAGCTGGCGCCTGTCCAACCGCTGGTGTCAGAATTCCTTCGCCAAATCGACGAGGGAATACCCTATGAGTCAAGTCCTGCTGACGCATGTTCTTCGGCGCAGCACCGCGGTGCGAGGTCTTCGTTGGGGTGCCGGTGATTTGCCGGAACACCAGGAGCGGCTGCTGATGCGCTTGACCGGTTTCACGCCACTGGCGCGTTTGGGTGACCCGGGGCACGACGCGGCCTGGCTGCTGGGTGTGGCCGAGGAACTGCTCGACACCGGTCTGGCCGAATTCGTCGACGTGGCCGACGACCTCACGGATTTCGATTCCACCTGGGGGGAGCTCGCCCTGGCGAAGGGGCACTGAACACCGGGCCGTCCTCCCCGCCAGCGTGTCACGCCGGCGTCGTTTTCACTGCCGATACTGGCCGTGAAGTAGCGCACGGATCCAGTGGATCCGACGCGCCGGCCGGGTCCGTGGGGCCCGGCGTGTCGACGACCTGTCCCGAGGATGGCCCAGATGTCCCGTTCCCTTGCCCGCACCCTGTTGCCTGCGCGCAGCGCTTCCTTTGTGCCGCGCACGCTGGCCCTGCTGAGCTGCGCCGTCGCCACGCTGTCGCCGCTGGCCGCCGCCGCGCAAACGGCCTTCCCGGCCACGCTGGCGGGCCATGCCCTGCTGCCGGCGCGCTCGTTTGTTCCGGCGCCGAAGGACGCCCCGGCCGATCTGCAGGTCAGCGGCAAGTTCACCACCGGCGCGCGCGTCGAGAAGATCGGCAGCGTCGAAGGCCTGTCGGGCGGCCGCCCCACCGGCGTGTCGCTGCCCTTTGCCGGCCAGCCGCTGCAGGGGCACTCGGGCATCAAGCACATGGCCGACGGCAGCTACTGGGTGCTGACCGACAACGGCTTCGGCTCGAAGGTCAACTCGCCCGACGCGATGCTGTACCTGAACCGCTACCACGTCGACTTCAAGAGCGGTGAGTTCAAGCGTCAGGAGACCGTTTTCCTGCACGACCCGGACAAGAAGGTGCCCTTTCGCATCGTCCACGAAGGCAGCAAGGACCGCTACCTGACCGGCGCCGACTTCGACACCGAGAGCTTCCAGTTCGCCGGTGGCGCGCTGTGGATCGGCGACGAGTTCGGCCCCTACCTGATCAAGGCCGACCTGAAGGGCAAGGTCCTGGCGGTCTACGAGACGCAGGTGGGCGGCAAGACGGTGCGCTCGCCCGACCACCCCGCCGTCACCACGCCGGGCGCGCCTGGCGGTGAAGTGAAGTTCCAGGTGCGCCGCTCCAAGGGCTTCGAGGGCATGGCCGCGTCGCCCGACGGCAGCAAGCTCTACGCGATGCTCGAAGGCGCGCTCTGGGACGAGGGCGCCAAGGCCTACGAGACGGTCGACGGCAAGCAGTATCTGCGCGTGCTCGAATTCGACGTCAAGACCGAAACCTGGACCGGCCGGCACTGGAAGTACGTGCTGGAGTCCAACGCCCACGCCATCGGTGACTTCAACCTGATCGACGGGACGACGGGCCTGGTGATCGAGCGCGACAACGGCGAAGGCACGGCCGACAAGGCCTGCCCGGAAGGCCAGAAGCGCAGCGACTGCTTCTCCGACGTGGCCAAGTTCAAGCGCGTCTACAAGGTCGAGCTGAGCGAAGCCAACGTCGGCGGGCCGCTGCGCAAGATCGGCTACATCGACCTGATGGCCATCCAGGACCCGAAGAAGCTGGCGCGCAAGCCGCTGAACAACGGCGTGCTGACCTTCCCCTTCTTCACGATCGAGAACGTCGACTTGGTCGATGCCCGCCACATCGTGGTCGGCAACGACAACAACCTGCCGTTCTCCAGCAGCCGCGAGCCCAACCAGGCCGACGACAACGAGCTGGTGCTGCTCGAAGTGGCGGAGTTCCTGAAGGCCCGCTGAGCGGTGCACGGCGGGGCACAGCGCCCCGCGATCCTCAGCAAGGACGAACGGCGATGCAGTCCCCCTGCGCTTCCTCGACGGACGGCACGTCGGGCTCACCGGTGCAGACCTGGCCCGGGCCGGCGCCCGTGGTCGAGCTGCTGCGTGATTTTCCGATCCGTGCCGAGGATCCGGTCTGCGGACGGCAGGCGACTGGCGGCGTCGACGCCTCGGGCGTCTTTCATGTGTTGATGGAGGCACTGCTGCACCCGGGCCGCATCGCCTTGTTGCCCACGCCGCTGCACGTCGATGGCTACCGCGTGCCTGCGATGTCGTGGGGCAGCGTGCCGCCTACCCGTTGCTTCGACCTGCTGTGCCGGCTGATGTCACCGGGAGACCCCCTCTGGCTGGGCCGCGGTCAGCCGCGCGAGTTGGCGGCCCTGCGTGCGGGCTGCTGTGCGCCAGCGCCGCTGGTGGCCGACCCGGGGTGCGCGCGCTTTGCCCTGACCCGGGCGGCCGAAACACCGGCCAGCCTCTGGCACGCGCTGGGCCAGCGCCGGGGCGCTGAAGCCTCCCTGGCTGCGGCCACGCTGCTGATCGAGGTGCCGCTGCTCATCAACGACCCCCCGCCGCCGCGCGAAGAACCCACCGATCGTGAGCTGACGCCCCGCCTGACCGTGACGCTGCCCCAGCGCCGTTGCTATGAAGTGCAGCTGGCGGTGGGCGGCTTGGGGCGGCATTTCTGGCGCGCCCGCAGCGCCCGGCGCAGCGCCGGTGAGGCCGGCGGCGTTGACCTGCTGTTGGTCTGCGGCGCTCAGGTCGCGGCGATTCCCTACACCGCCGAGGTGGCGCTGGTCGCCTGAGCGGCGACCAGTCGGTCTCGGCATCGGCCTCGGTCTCTAGCGAGGCACGAATTCGCGCGGGCGGCGTTTCGGCCGCCGCGCCTTCGCCTTATTTCGCCGCCGTGCCCGCGGGCTGGGCAACGATCACCGGCTCGATCTGGAACAGTGCGGCGCTGTCCGGGCGCACCGTGACCTTCACCCAGTGGATGCTCGGGCTGCCGAACGTCTGCAGGCGGGTGAAGTTGGGCAGCAGCTTCGTGGGGCTGTGCAGCGGCTTGTCCACCTTGAAGAAGTGCGTGTCGCCGTGCACGAAGAGCACCTGGCCGTCGAAGGCGGCGGTCTGCTTCGTCACCGCGGCCATGAAGGCGCGGTAGCCGCTGAATTCGGGGGCCTTGCTCTCATCGACGTCCTCCGTTTCCGGCAGGTCGAAGCCCGGGTCCGCCTGCAGCACGATCACCACGCCTCGGGCCTTCTCGTCGCGCGCACGCTGGAAGGACTGTTCCAGCCAGGCGATGTTGGCCGCATCGCGGGCGCGGTACTCGGCGTTGGCGGCCTCGCACTGTGCCGGCGTGCGTGCGCTCTTGTGGGCGCAGTCCTTGGCGTCGAGGACCTGGTTGTTGTTGCTGCCCGGCACGTTCAGGCCGACGAAGAGCACCGGCCCGCGGCTGAAGCGCAGGTTCTCGACGTAGGGCTGGCCCAGCGCGCCCTGGCGCTCCAGCGCCATCGTGCTGCGGCCCAGGCTGGCGGCGGTGGGGATCATCACGCGGCGCAGGTGCGCCAGGCGCTCGAGCGCGTCGTAGCCGCCGTTGTTCAGCCGGTGGCAATCGGTCCATTCGTTGTCGCCGGGCAGGTACACGACCGGCCGCTCCAGGCTGGCGAACATCTGCAGCGCGTCGGTGTAGACGCTGTCCGTGCAGCGCGAGCTGCCGTCCTTGATGTCGCCGTCGTAGATCGAGAAGGCGATGTCCGAGCGGTTCAGGCTGGCCAGCAGCGCGGGCATCTTGGGCCCATCACCGGCCTTTTGGTAAGGCATGTCGCCCCAGAGGCCGAAGGCGTAGCTGCCTGCGGCGCTGGGTTGGGCCGGCGAGGAGGCGGCGCAGCCGGTCAGTGCGGCGATCGCGACCATTGCCGTGGCAAGGGCGGCGCGGGGCGTGAAGCGGTTCGAGGTCATGGAGATCTGAAGGTCTGAGAACGCACAAAGGCCAGGCGCCGACGTCGCTGCTGCGGGTCAGGGCCTGGCCGGTCGATTCGAGTCGCGCGGGGGAGGCGTCACCCCGCGGCCGGAAGCGGTGGACGCCGGATCAGAAGGTGTAGCGGATGCCCACGCCCAGAGCGCGCGGATCATCGCCGGCATTCACGACGGCCGGGAAGTTGTCGGCCGCGGCGAAGGAGCCCTTGGCGTTCTTCGCATTGATGATCCGGGTGTAGTAGGTGTAGAGCGTGAACTGCTTGTCGAAGGCGTAGTCGGCTTCGAGGCCAGCGGCGTTCACCGCGTCGTCGGCACCATCGGACGAGCTGCTCGAGTGACCGAAGCTGGCCTTGAAGGTGTAATCGCCCACGCCGTAGTTCGCCGTAGCGAGCACGTTCTTGGTCTTCTTGCCGCGGCTGTTGTCCAGGCGGCTGAACTCAACGCCGGCGAACAGCGTGTCCACCTTGACGCCGAAGATGGCCTTCAGGCCCTTCATCGCCGAGCCGGCCACCGTGGCCGTCGGGGCGATGTAGTTGTCCTGGTTCTGGTAGGCGAGGCCGCCGTTGAACAGGCCGTCGTTGTACTCGGCCGAGGCGCCCCACATCGACTTGGCGTAGGTCGGCACGGCGCCCGCAGCGTTCACCTTCGCCTCGTCGGGCGAGTAGGCCAGCTTGGCGACGGTGTTGAACAGTTTCGGGCTGGTGTAGAGCAGCACGCCGGTCTTGCGGGTGTGCACGTTGTCGAAGTTGGCGCTGCCGATGGCGGCTCGCGAGCCCTTGCCGTGGATGATCACTTCTTCCAGATCGCCTTCGCCCCACAGCGAGTACATCGTCGCGCCCAGGGTCTTGAGCGGCATGTCGTGCGTGCCGGCGATGACCGTGCCCGCCGGGGCGCTCTTCAGGCCGACGAAGCTGTTGCGGCTTGCCAGCGTCTTGCTCTGGGTCGTGTCGTCCGGGGCGATGCCGGTTTCGACCTGGAACACGCCGCTCAGGCTGTCGCTGAGCTTGTGCTCACCGCGGATGCCCAGGCGCGAGGAGAAGTTCTGGAGCATCGTGCGGTTCACGTTGCCGTTGCTGCCACGCTCCATCGCCATGTCGATGCGGCCGTACCAGGTGAACTCGGTGGCCGGCTGCTGTTGAGCGGCGGCAGCGGGGGCGAAAGTGGAGCCGGCGACGGCAGCCAGGGCGGCCAGGGCGAGCGAGGAGGGGCGAGCGATGCGCGACATCTGCGGGTCTTTCTGAAAAGTCAATCCCGTCGGTCAGAACATCTGACCGAACTGCCGCGCAGATTAGTAAGCTCCCGTTGGGAGTGTGTGACAGTGTGCGGGTTTGCACGAATTGCGGCGCTGTTGCAACGTCACGTGGTTGTCACGGGCGTTGGGTAAGGCGGCGCCTTGATCCGCGTCACGACAGGATCAGCTGCAGGCTGTGCTCGTAGTCGGCGGTGAGCCGGTCGAAGAGCTCCAGCAGCGCGTCGCTGGCCACGGCCAGGGCCTGGCGGCCCTCGCTGCCCTGCACCAGGCGCAGGCCGCGCAGCAGGTGCAGCCACTGTTCGCGCGCCTGGGCCAGCGTTTCACGGGCGGCCGCGCTGCCCAGGGGGGCGCGTTCGAGTTCGAGCAGGGTCGACTCCACGGCATCGAGCAGGCCGGGCAGGGTGGCCTGCCGCTGCGGTTGGCTCAGCAGCACCTCGAGCAGGGCTTGCTTGGCCAGGCGCTGAACGCGCATGCGCTGGCGGCCGCAGAGGTTGACCAGGCGCAGCGCCCGGCGGGCGCCGCCGGCTTCCAGCACTTCGGTCAGCGTCTCGGCGCGCTGGAGCAGCGCCTCGGCCAGGCCGTCCGCCTGGGCCAGCGTGGCCGGGCTCAGGCGCTGCAGCAGCACCGGCTTGAGTGCCCGCCAGGCGAGATCGGTCACCTCCAGCGCTTCGCGCGCTGGGCTGATGCCGTCGCGCATCACCGGCAGGCTGGCGAGGAAGTCGAGGTTGTCCTGCACCCGGCCGATCGCCATGCCCTGGGTCTGCCGCGCGCGGCGGGGCTCGATGCCGTCGAGGCGCTGCGCGGCGAGCTTGATCACGCGCTGCGAGAGCATGCGCAGCTGGCCGGCGCGGTTGACCGCCTCGGCCCACTGTGCGGCCTCGGTGACCGAGCGCGAAACCTCGCCCACGCGCAGGCTCGATTGCATCGAGGCGCCGCGCAGCAGGCGGAAGGCCTCCTCCTCGGACAGGCCGCGCGCCTGCATCAGCACGCCCTTGGCGCGCTCGACCCAGCGACGCTCGTCGAGCTGGCTGCGCAGGCGAAGCAGCTCCTGGCGCAGCCCTTGTTCCCGCCGCCAGCGCGCCTGGTCGGCCAGCAGGCAGCAGCGCAGGGCGCCCGGTTGGTCCAGCAGCTCGGGCGGCCACCAGCCGCTCAGGCCCGTTTCGCAGAGGTCTTGCAGGTCCGAGGCCGCGGGCAGCTCGCCGATGGCGCTGATGGGCCCGGGCGGGGTGCCCATCCAGCCTTGCAAGGCGTCGCGCACGCGCGGCAGCGCGTCGGCGCTGCCGACGAAGATCAGGTGGCGGCAGGTGCTGGTGGCGTCCGCCGATGGCAGCTCCAGGGCATCCAGCCCGGGCCGCCCGGCCTGGCTGGCCGATGTCATCGGGCCGCAGCGACGAATCTCGATCGGCAGTGCCGCATTCCCTCGAACGTCCATGGCCGCTGCAGTGCAGCAAACGTGCCAGGCCGGCGAGGGCGCCGCCCAGGCGGCTCAGGCCATGAGCACCTGCAGGCTGTGCTCGTAGGCGTCGGTCAGCCGCTCGAACAGATCGAGCAGCCGGTCGCTGGCGTGCACGAAGGCGAGTTGGCCCTGGGCAGGGTTCGTGCCGCGCCCGGGGCTCGACGCCTCGCGCAGGTTGCGCAGCAGCCGCAGCCATTCGTTGCGGGTTTCGGCCAGCGCGGCGCGGATGTCGGGCGTGCTCAGCGGGGCGGCCTCAAGCTCGTTGAGCGAGTGCTCGAAGTCGTCGAGCAGCGCGGGCAGCGCGGCGCTGCGCGCGTCGTCGGCCAGCAGCGCCGCCAACAGGGCCTCCTTGGCCAGGCGCTGCACCCGCATGCGCTGGCGGCCGCAGAGGTTGACGATGTGCAGCGCCTGGCGCCCGCAGTGCCGCTCCAATGCGCTGGCCAGGCGATCGGCGCTGTCGAGCAGGGCCTGCGCGGCGGCGTCCGCGCGCGGCAGCAGCGCCAAGCTGGGGCGCTCCTCCAGCAGGCGCAGCAGGGCCTCGCCATCGGCCGTCACGGTGGCACGGGCGTGCGGGAGCTCCGCGGCGTCGGCGATGTCCAGGCGCTGGAGGAAGCGCAGGGTGTCGGCGAGCCGGTCGGCGACCGCCTTCTGGGTGCTGCGCGCGCCGTTGGCTTCGAGCCCGGCCACGCGCTGCGCCAGCAGCCGCAGGGCGCGCTGCGACAGCATGCGCATCTGGCCGGCGCGGTTGAGCGCCTCCGCCCACTGGGCCGTTTCGGTGACCGCGCGCGAGAGGTCCGCCAGGCGCAGGTTGGCGTGCATGGCGGCGCCGCGCAGCAGCACGAAGGCGTCCTGCTCGGCGATGCCCCTCGCCGTCATCAGCACGCCCTTGGCGCGCTCGATCCACTTGCGCTCGTCGATTTGCTGGCGCAGGGCGGTGACCGCCCGTTCGGCCGTGGCAAGGGCCGCCCGCTGGGCCTGCAGACCTTGCAGGACCTGCACCACGGCGGCCAGGGCCTGCGGGCTTTGAGCCAGCTCGGCGGGCCACCAGCCATCCAGCCCTGCGGCCATCAGCTCGCCCAGTTGGGCGGCCTCAGGGGGCGGGCCGATCAGGCCGACGGTGTGCACCGGGCCTGTGGAGCCGGCGTCGGCCGCCGACAGCAGGCCGCGCTGCGCCAGCAGGGCCGGGGCATCGCCGAGCATCAGGAGCACCGCGCCAGGGTGCTCTGCACAAAAATGGTGCCTCAGCGAGGCACTCAGCGGGTGCACGGTGGCGTCTGGGCAGGCCCGCCGCAGCGCTTCGGTGACGGCGTCCACCGCCAGCCCGGGCGGGACGGTGGCGGGGACGGAGGGGTGCGCCTCACTCTGGGGCAGCGCAAGCACAGCGATGGGGTGGGACATGGTGCGGGACGTCGGCGTTGGGCGTGAGCATAGGCGACGCGATCGGCACGGTCCTTGCACTGGTTTGGCCTGACGGTGTAACGACGCACCTCCCCATCCTGGCCCGTGTCCTGAAGAGCGCTGCCCCTGCCGCAACGGGGCGGCCGCCTGCTGCGGGCCCCCCATTCGAACCGAGCCCCTCCCCCACGCTGCGCATGGCGCCGTCGAGGGGATTCGGCGCTTGGCGATCCGATTGTTCCTTCACTGAGTCCGTCCCATGTCCGACTTCCGCCTCTTTCTAAGGTCCGGCCACGGCCCTACGCTGTTCGCGGCGTTTTTCTACCTGATGTTCTCCTTCGTCATCTGGGTGCTCAATGGCGCCATGGCGCCGTTCATCAGCGAGGAGTTTCACCTGACGCCGGCGCAGAAAGGCACGCTGCTGGCCATTCCGATCGTGGCGGGCGCGCTGATGCGCTTCCCGCTGGGGCTGCTGGCGCAGTACGTCGGGCGCAAGACGGCCACGCTGGTCGAGCTCAGCCTGATCACGGGCACGATGTCCTTCGGCTACTTCTTCGTGCACAGCTACGACGACATGCTGAAGATGGCGCTGCTTCTGGGCGTGGCCGGTGCCAGCTTCGGCGTGGCGATGTCGCTGGGTTCGGGCTGGTTCCCGCCGCAGTACAAGGGCCTGGCGATGGGCCTGGTGGGCGCTGGCAACGGCGGCACCGCCCTGGCTGCGCTGCTGGCGCCGCCGCTGGCGCAGAAGTTCGGCTGGCAGACCGTGTATGGCCTGGCGGCGCTGGCCTCGGTCGTGCCGATGGCGGTGGTGGCCTTCCTGGCCAAGGAGCCGCCCGACCGCGACGAGCACGCCAGCCTGCGCGAGCACCTGGCCTGCCTGCTGGAGAAGGACGGCTGGGTGTTCAGCCTGATCTACGTCGTGACCTTCGGCGGCTTCATCGGCATCACCACCTTCTTGCCCACCTATTACTACGACCAGTTCGGCGTGTCCAAGGTGCAGGCCGGCCAGCTGACGATGCTGGCGGCGCTGATGGGCTCGGTGGTGCGCGTCTTCGGCGGCTGGATCTCCGACCGCTGGGGCGGCGTCAACACCCTGACCGTCGTGCTGGTCGTGGTGGCGATCTCGCTGGTGGGCGTGGGCCTGGTGGGCCACTCGGTGGTGCTGACCACGCTGCTGCTGATCGTCTGCTTCGCCGCGCTGGGCGCGGGCAACGGCGCGCTGTTCCAGCTGGTGCCGCTGCGCTGGCCGATGTCCACCGCGGTGGCTGGCTCGATGATCGGTGAGATCGGCGCCCTCGGCGGCGGCACCATCCCGGCGCTCATGGGCCAGGTCAAGCAGAACACCGGCAGCTTCTTCCTGGGCTTCGTCGTGCTGGCGGTGTTCTCGCTGCTGATGCTGGCGGTGATGCGCAAGATGCAGCTGCGCTGGACGCGCACCTGGGCGGAAAAGGGCGGCCGCGCCCGCAACCACGCTGCGCCGGCGGCTGCCGCTGGTGGCGTGACGGGCGGCGTGCGCCGCGTCGGCTGATCGCCGGGCTCGGGCTCAGCGCGGCAAGAACAGCAGCCAGAGAATCAGCAGCAGGTTGAGCATGCCCGACAGCCCGAGCGCCAGCTTCAGCAGCGCGGTCGGGTCGCGCTGCAGCAGCGGGGTGCTGCCGGTGGCGCCCAGCGGGCGGGCCGCGCCGCGCTCCAGCGCCAGCAGCAGCTCCTCGGCCGTCTCGAAGCGCTGGGCGCCGCTGCGGGCCACGGCCTTGAGCAGCACGCGGTCGAGCCAGATCGGCACGTCCGGCCGGATCTTGGAGGGCGCGGCCGGGTCGCGCCGGTAGCGCGCCAGCTGGTAGGGCTCAATCTCGCCGTAGGGCAGGCGGCCCGTCAGCCACTGGTACAGCGTGACGCCCAGCGCGAAGAGGTCGCTGCCCGCGTCGGCGTGGCCGCCTTCGGCCCACTGCTCCGGGTTCATGTAGCTGGGGGTGCCAGCGTGCAGCTCGCGCTGGGCGGCGCCTTCCCGGCCACTGAGCGCCACACCCAGGTCGAGGATGCGCCACACGCCGTCCTGGCCGAGGTGCAGGTTGCCGGGCTTGATGTCGCGGTGCACCACCCCCTGGCGGTGCAGCCGGGCCAGGGCCTTGCTCCACTGCACGGCGGCGGCCAGCACCTGGTCGACCGGCGGGGGTTCCTTGCCGGCCTGCATCTGCTCCAGCGTGCGGCCGTGGTGCCAGTCGAACACGATGTAGAAGGCGCTGGCCTTCGGGTGGCGCGGGTGCACGCGCACGAAGCCGGATTCGCCGCTGCGCTCGCCCACGCGCAGGCCCAGCCAGGCCTCGTGCGCCAGCATGGCGCGTTCTTCGGGGTCGCTGGCGCGCGAGGGATGCAGCGTCTTCACCGCCACCAGCCGCCCCGCGGCGTCCCGGGCCTGGTAGAGCAAGTGCACGCCAGTGTCGGCCACCCGGGCGGTGAGGGTGAGGTCGTCGAGCCGGTCGCCCACCTTCAGCGCCGGCGGCACCGGCAGCTGGCGCCCCTGGGTCACCTCGTCTTCGAGCTGGCGCGTGTCCAGGCCGGTGACGCGGATCACCAGCGCGCTGGCGTTGTCCTGCCCGCCGGCGTCCAGCGCCGCCTGGACCAGGGCCCGGGCAGCCATGTCGGCCGAGTTCCATTGCGCCAGCTCGGCCAGCCGCTCGGGTTTGACGCGCCCGTGCACGCCGTCGCTGGTGAGCACGAAGGTGTCGCCCAGCTGCACATCGCCCTGCACGAAATCGATGCGCAGCCCCTCATCGAGGCCGACGGCGCGCGTCAGCCGGCTGCGCTGATCGGGGTGGTCCCAGGCGTGGTCCTGGCTGAGCAGGCTGAGCTCCGGCCCCTGCGGCCCCGGGCGGACCAGCCAGGCGCGCGTGTCGCCCACGTGCGCCAGGGTCCAGGTCTGGCCACGCAGGGCCAGGGCGGTCAGCGTCGTCAAGGCGGTGTCGCCGCCGCTGCGGCGGCGGTTCTGGCTGACCAGCCAGTCGTTCTGAGCGGTGATCAGCCGCTCCAGCGCCACCGTGGCTTCCCAGGTGGCGGGGGTGGCGAAGAAGTCGCCCAGCAGCCCCATCACCGTGGTCTGCGCCGCCTCCAGGCCGTGGCCGCCGCTGGACACCCCGTCGGCCACCACCGCGATGAGGCCGCGGGTGGCTTCGCTGGCCTCGGCGCGCTGGGCGCCGATGAAGTCCTCGTTGCGTTCGCGCGGGCCGCGCTGACTGTCCCAGCCGATGTCGACGTCAAAGCTCATGGGCGCATTCTCGTGGCGCACAAGGCGGGGCGCAGCGTTTTGTGCAGGATGCACACCGAGGTGGCAGGCGGTGCAAGCTCGGAAGGCATTGGGCACCAGGATGGTGCAGCATGACCCGCGCCGGGGCGGCTCAGCGCGGCGATCGGCGGTCTATAGGGCGGGATCGGCATGGCACGGTCATTGCGTAAAGGAGGGCAAGAGCTTCCCCAGCTCGGTCCCCGCGACGGGTGCGCCAACGACGGTGTCCACCCGCTCCTCCTCAGGCCTCAGGCCGCACTCCCCCCTTTTGCGCGCTGCGACGATCGCCGGTCTGCCTGACCGGGTTCGCCCGTCGGCCTGCGCGCGTGGCGGGGCAGGGCGCCGAGCGGCCGGACGACGACGGAGCGGGGGATGCGTTTTGACTTGTCTCCACGTCTCCAAGAAGGCCCCGCGATGAAAAAACTCCGCCTCGTGTTGATCGGCAATGGCATGGCCGGCGTGCGCACGCTCGAAGAGCTGCTGAAGATCGCGCCGGACCTGTACGACATCACCGTCTTCGGTGCCGAGCCGCACCCGAACTACAACCGCATCCTGCTGTCGCCGGTGCTGGCGGGCGAGCAGACGATCGACCAGATCATCCTGAACCCGCTGAGCTGGTACGCCGAGAACGGCATCACGCTGCACCTGGGCGCCAAGGTCACGGGCGTGCACCGCACCAAGCGCCTGGTGACGGCCCAGTCCGCCGACGGCAGCCTGATCGAGGCCGAGTACGACCGCCTGCTGATCGCCACCGGCTCCAACCCCTTCATCCTGCCGGTGCCGGGCAAGGACCTGAAGGGCGTGATCGCCTACCGCGACATCGCCGACACCGAGACGATGATCGAGACGGCCAAGACGCACCAGCACGCGGTGGTGATCGGCGGCGGCCTGCTCGGCCTGGAAGCGGCCAACGGCCTGATGCTGCGCGGCATGAAGGTGACGGTGGTGCACATCGCCCCCTGGCTGATGGAGCGCCAGCTCGACGACGTGGCCGGCAAGCTGCTGCAGAAGTCGCTCGAGGAGCGTGGCCTGAACTTCCTGATCGGCGCGCAGACGCAGGAACTCGTCGCAGGCGAGGACGGCCGCGTCAAGGCGGTGAAGTTCAAGGACGGCACGGAAGTCCCGGCCGACCTGGTGGTGATGGCCGCGGGCATCCGCCCCAACACGACGCTGGCCGAGTCGATGGGCCTGCTGTGCGCCAACCCGCGCCCGGGCGGCATCGTGGTGACCGACACGATGCAGACCGTCACCGACGCGCGCATCTACGCGGTGGGCGAGTGCGCCGCGCACCGCGGCGTGGCCTACGGGCTGGTGGCGCCGCTGTTCGAGCAGGGCAAGGTCTGCGCGACGCACCTGGCCGAGTTCGGCATCGGCCGCTACACCGGCAGCCAGGTGAGCACCAAGCTCAAGGTCACCGGCATCGACCTGTTCTCGGCCGGCGACTTCATGGGCAGCGAGGGTTCGGAGGACATCGTGCTGTCCGACCCGATCGGGGGCGTCTACAAGAAGCTGGTGATCAAGAACGACCAGCTGGTGGGCGCCTGCCTGTACGGCGACACGGCCGACGGCAGCTGGTACTTCAAGCTGATCCGCGAGGGCCGGACGATCAACGACATCCGCGACAAGCTGATGTTCGGCCAGGCGCTGAGCAGCTCCAACATCGGCGACGTGGGTCACCAGGGCCAGAACAAGGCCGCCGCGATGGCCGACAGCGACGAGGTCTGCGGCTGCAACGGCGTGACCAAAGGCGCGATCTGCAAGTCGATCAAGGAAAAGGGCCTGTTCACGATCGAGGACGTGCGCAAGCACACCAAGGCCAGCGCGAGCTGCGGCTCCTGCACCGGCCTGGTTGAGCAGCTGATCATGGCCACCGTCGGTGGTGACTATTCGGCGCGGCCCAAGCTCAAGGCGATGTGCGGCTGCACCGAGCTGGGCCATCAGGCGGTGCGCGACGCGATCTTCACGCAGCACCTGACCAGCATCCCGCAGGTGCAGCAGACCCTGGGCTGGAAGACGCCCGACGGCTGCGCCAGCTGCCGCCCGGCGCTGAACTACTACCTGATCTCCTCGTGGCCGAAGGAGGCGCAGGACGACCCACAAAGCCGCTTCATCAACGAGCGCAGCCACGCCAACATCCAGAAGGACGGCACCTACTCGGTGATCCCGCGCATGTGGGGCGGCGAGACCACCGCCGACGAGCTGCGCCGCATCGCCGACGCGGTGGACAAGTACAAGATCCCCACCGTGAAGGTCACCGGCGGCCAGCGCATCGACCTGCTGGGCGTGAAGAAGGAGGACCTGGTCAACGTCTGGAAGGACATCGGCATGCCCAGCGGCCACGCCTACGCCAAGGCGCTGCGCACCGTGAAGACCTGCGTGGGCAGCGAGTGGTGCCGCATGGGCACGCAGGACTCGACCCAGATGGGCAAGGACCTGGAGCGCGCGATGTGGCGCATGTACGCGCCGCACAAGGTGAAGTTCGCCGTCTCGGGCTGCCCGCGCAACTGCGCCGAGGCCGGCATCAAGGACGTGGGCATCATCGGCGTGGACTCCGGCTGGGAGATGTACGTGGCCGGCAACGGCGGCATCAAGACCGAGGTGGCGCACTTCTTCACCAAGCTCAAGACCGCCGAGGAGGTGCTGGAGTACACCGGCGCCTTCATGCAGCTCTACCGCAAGGAGGGCTGGTACCTCGAGCGCACGGTGCACTACGTCGGCCGCGTGGGCCTGGACTACGTCAAGAAGAAGATCCTGGACGACCACGAGGGCCGCCGCGCCCTCTGGGCCGAGCTGCAGTTCGCGCTGGACGGCGAGCCCGATCCCTGGTTCGACTTCGACCAGGCGCGCGTCGACCTGCGCCAGTTCGAGCCGGTGGCCACCGTACCCAGCGTCGTGCCCAGCACCGTGCCCGCCGCCACGACGTCCGCCTGAACGCGTCCGATCCACCGCCCCATTCACAGGCCCCCAGCCTTTCGAGATTCGACCATGACCTCCTGGATCACCGTCTGCCGCATCGACGACATTCCCCTCCTCGGCTCGCGGCGCGTGGCGCGCGACAAGGGCGCCGATGTGGCGCTGTTTCGCAGCAGCGCCGGGCGCGTCTTCGCGCTGCTGGACCGCTGCCCGCACAAGGGCGGCAAGCTCTCACAGGGCATCGTCGCGGGCGAGGGCGTGGTCTGCCCGCTGCACAACTGGACCATCGGCTTCTGTGACGGCAAGGCCGCCGCGCCCGATGAGGGCAGCACGCCGGTGTTCACGGTGAACCTCGACGGCGACGCGGTGCAGCTCGATGCCCAGGAGCTGGCCACGCTGGGCACCGACCTGCCGCTGCCGCTGGCGGGGCCCTGCACCCGGCGCGCGTGAGGCCCGCCATGGCCGAGACGCGATCGACCTGCCCCTACTGCGGCGTCGGCTGCGGGGTGATCATCGAGCACGACGCGCAGCGCATCACCGGCGTGCGTGGCGACCCGGAGCACCCCGCCAACTTCGGCCGCCTGTGCACCAAGGGCTCGACCCTGCACCTCACCGCCACGCCGGCGATCAACCGCCAGGCCCGCCTGCTGCAGCCCCAGCGCCGCTGGCGGCGCGGCGAGGCGCCCCGGCCGGTGGACTGGGACGCGGCGCTGGACTTCGCGGCCGAGCGGCTCGCGGCGATCCACGCCGACCATGGCGCGGATGCGATCGGCGTGTACGTCTCCGGCCAGCTGCTCACCGAGGACTACTACGTCTTCAACAAGTTCGTGAAGGGCCTGCTCGGCACGAACCACATCGACACCAACTCGCGCCTGTGCATGTCCAGCGCGGTGGCCGGCTACAAGGCCACGCTGGGCGCGGATGCGCCGCCCTGCAGCTACGAGGACCTGGCGCTGGCCAGCACGGTATTCATCACCGGCAGCAACATGGCCTGGGCGCACCCGGTGCTGTTTCGCCGCCTGGAAGACGCCCGCCGCGCCAACCCGGCGCAGAAGTGGATCGTCGCCGACCCGCGCCGCACCGAAACCGCCGAGTCCGCCGACCTGCACCTGGCGCTGCGCCCGGGCAGCGACGTGGCGCTCTACCACGGCCTGCTGCACCTGCTGCTGTGGGAGGGGCTGTCCAACCCCGCCTACATCGCTGCGCACACCAGCGGCTTCGAGGCCCTGCGCGAGCGGGTGCGCGAGTACACGCCCAAGGAAACCGAGCGCCTCACCGGCGTGCCGCAGGCCGATCTGGTCACCGCCGCGCGCTGGTTCGGCGAGAGCCCGGCCACGCTCAGCCTGTACTGCCAGGGCCTGAACCAGAGCAGCAGCGGCACGGCCAAGAACGCCGCGCTGATCAACCTGCACCTGGCCACCGGCCAGATCGGCCGCCCCGGCGCCGGCCCCTTCAGCCTGACCGGTCAGCCCAATGCGATGGGCGGGCGCGAGGTGGGCGGCCTGGCCAACCTGCTCAGCGCCCACCGCGACCTGGCCAACCCCGCGCACCGCGCCGAGGTGGCTGCACTCTGGGGCGTGCCCGACGTGCCCGCCAAGCCCGGGCGCACCGCGGTGGAGCTCTTCCAGGCCGCGGCCGACGGTGAGGTCAAGGCGCTGTGGATCGCCTGCACCAACCCGGCCCAGTCGCTGCCCGACCAGGCCACGGTGCGCCGCGCGCTGCAGCGCGCCGAGCTCGTCATCCTCCAGGAGGCTTTTGCCGGCACCGCCACGGCGGCCTACGCCGACCTGCTGCTGCCGGCCGCCACCTGGGGCGAAAAGGAAGGCACGGTGACCAACAGCGAGCGCCGCATCAGCCGCGTGCGCGCCGCGGTGGCGCCGGCCGGCGAGGCGCGTGCCGATTGGGACATCGCCGCCGATCTGGCCCGCCGCCTGGCCGCGCGCATCGACCCGGCGCGCATCGCGCTGTTCGACTACGCCAGCCCCGAGGCGGTGTGGAACGAGCACCGCGAAAGCACCCGCGGGCGCGACCTGGACATCACCGGCCTGAGCTACGCGATGCTGGAGGCCCAGGGCTCGCAGCAATGGCCGCTGCCCGAGGGCGCGCAGGGTGGCCGCGTGCGGCTATACGAGGACGGCGTCTTCCCGACCGCCGATGGCCGCGCCCGCTTCGCCGACGTGCCCTTCACGCCGCTGGCCGAGCCCCGCGACGCCCGCTACCCCTTCAGCCTGCTCACCGGCCGCCTGCGCGACCAGTGGCACGGCATGAGCCGCACCGGCCTGCTCGGGCGCCTGTTCGGGCACGACGGCCTGCCCAGCGTCGAGCTGCACCCGCAGGACCTCGCCCGGCTGCGCGTGAGCGAGGGCGACCTGCTGCGCCTGCGCTCGCGGCGCGGCCAGGTGGTGCTGTCGGCGCGCGCCAGCGACCGCGTCGCCCCCACGCAGGCCTTCGTCGCCATGCACTGGGGCAGCGAGGTGCTGGGCGGGGAGGGCGGCTTCGGCATCAACGGGCTGACCTTGCCGGCGTTTTGCCCAACGTCCAAGCAGCCCGAGCTCAAGCACTGCGCGGTAGCGATCGAAAAGGTCGAGCTGCCCTGGCGGCTCACCGCGATGGCCTGGCTGCCCGAGGACGAGGCGCAGGCCCTGCGCGGGCGGCTGCAGGCCGCGCTGGGAAGCTTCGGCTACGCCAGCCTGCTGCCCTTCGGCCGCGAGCCGGACGCCCGCGGGCGCGGCGGCGTGCTGCTGCGCGCGGGCGCAGCGGCGGCCCCGGATCGGGCGATGCTCGAATCGCTGCGCGAGGCCTTCGGGCTGGCCGGCGCCGAGGTGCTGGCTTACCAGGACGCCCGCCGCGGCCAGCAGCGCGCCCTGCGGGTCGAGCGCGATCCGCTGGGCCGTGAGTTCCTCGGCGCCTTCTGGCTGGCCGGTGACGCGCTCGGCGAGGCCTGGCTGCGCAGCCTGCTGGAAGCCGATGAGCCGCTGCCCGGGCCGGCGCGCCACCTGCTCGTGCCGGGGGCCCTGGCCGGTCAGTCCGCCGTGGCGGCCAGCCCGCAGGTCTGCACCTGCTTCGACGTGCGCCAGGACCGCATCGAGGCCCTGCTGCCCAGCCTGAGCGGTTCGCCGGACGAGCGGCTGGCGGCGCTCCAGGCCCAGACCCGCTGCGGCACCAACTGCGGCTCCTGCCTGCCCACGCTGCGCAACCTGCTCAAGACGCCGGCCTCGGTGCGGGGGCCGGGTTGAACACAGCCTGCGCGGTCAGCGCTTGACGATCCGGTTGCGCCCACCCGCCTTGGCCGCGTAGAGCGCTTCGTCGGCGCGCTGCGCCAGCGCAGCGCTGCTCTCGCCGGCCTGGAACTCGGTCAGCCCGACGGACATCGTGACGCGTTGCGTCACGCCGTCGTGCAAGACGGTGAGGTCTTCAATGGCGCTGCGCAGCCGCTCGGCGACCAGCCCGGCGTTGGTCAGGTCGGTGTCGGGCATCACCAGGACAAACTCTTCGCCGCCCCAGCGGGCGATGGCGTCGGTCGATCGCACCTTCGCCAGAATCGTCTGGCCAAAAGCCACCAGCACCGCGTCGCCGCAGGCGTGGCCGTGCTGATCGTTGAAGCGCTTGAAGTGGTCGATGTCCAGCAGCGCAAACGCCATGGGGCTGCCGCTTCGCTCGCTGCGCGCCATCTCGCGCTGGAGCAACTCCTCCAGCCAGCGGCGGTTAAACAGGCCGGTGAGGCTGTCGCGTGAAGCCAGCAACTCGATCTCGTGAAGCGCCTCGGCCAGCTCGCGCTTCTGATCGTGCAGGCGTCGACGCATGTGGCGCAGTCGTTCGGCCAGCACGGCAACCGCCGGCATCGCCGTGGCGAGCATCAGAAAATGGCCCCATTCCACCGCAGCGGACGCCACCTCAGGCTGGCGGTGGGCCGTGATCGCCATGGCCGCGGCGAAGACCAGCAGGGCAAACAGACACACGCCGATGACCCGTCGCGTGGGCAGCGCGAACATGCCGAACATCATCACGACCATCAGCAGCACCAGGATCGCGCCGCGCAGCGCGCCCACATGCATGTAGACCAGCGCGCAGGCGCTGGTCGCGTAGACCATTTGAGCGATCGTCATCGACGGGTCGCGCAACCGCTCCGACCAGCCGGTTCGGATGGCCAGATAGAAACCGACGCTGCCTCCGAGAGTGACGAGCGACCACAGCGCCATCGTCATCGGGCTGGCAAAACCCGTCCAGCCTGCGAATTGCAGGAAAGCAATCGACGCCACCGAGAACCCCCCGGCCACCAGCGTCTGCACGGTGCGCAGTCGCCGCTTCGGCTCGGCCGGCAGCAGTCCCCCCGCGCTGTGCTTGGGCTGGCCGCGAGTGCGGCTGACAGAGTGCTGGGAGACAGGGGAGGGAAGCTCAGCCATGACCGGTCGATCTTGCCCGCGGTCCGTGCTGCACAATGGGTGGAGAAGCCCACACAGTCCACACCACTTCGTCCACGCAGCGCTTCGAAGCGAGGCCCGAACCCGGTGGTATCCTCGACGGCTGACTTTCCAGGCCATCTCCCAGTCCATCTGCCCGTAGCTCAACTGGATAGAGCAGCTGCCTTCTAAGCAGCAGGTCGGGGGTTCGAGTCCCTCCGGGCAGGCCAATGAAATCAAAGGCTTACAGCCTTTTCGGCAGTCCTGCTCGGTGGCTGCCTATCCGTACATCTGCGGTGATGCGCCCGGCCGGTCAATGCCATCAGCCCGTTTCGGCCAGCTCGTCGCCCAGGCGCGTGACGCGGCAGGGAAAGTCCAGCCAGCGGCGTGTCACTTCGGTCAGCAGTGTGGCGTCGCCGGTGGTCCACAGGCGCAACGGCTCGTCGTGTGCCTGTGCGGCGCGGCGCGGTGCCGCCGAGTTCGGCAGCAGCTGGCTGGTGCGGCGCGCCACCGCTTCGGCGGTGTCGATCAAGCGCACCGAGGGCCCGAGCGCCGTCTGGATGTGGTGGGCGACAAAGGGGTAGTGCGTGCAGCCCAGCACGACGGTGTCCACCGCGGCGGCGCGCAGCGGCTGGCAGCAGCGTGCGATGGTGTCCAGCAAGGCCGGTGCATCCAAGTCGCCGTGCTCGATCGCCGCAGCCAGGCCGGGGCAGGGCTGGAGATACAGCTCGACGTGCGCCGCATGCGCCTGCGCCAGCAGCTGAAAGCGCTCGCTGCGCAGCGTCCCCTCGGTCGCCAGCACGCCGATGCGGCCATTGCGGGTGGCTGCCGCCGCGGGTTTCACCCCGGGCTCCACGCCGACGATCGGCCAACCGTCGAAGCGCTCGCGCAAGTCCTGAACCGCCGCTGCGGTGGCGGTGTTGCAGGCCACCACCAGCATCTGGGCGCCTTGGCGGCGCAGGAACTGGGCGATGTTCAGCGAGCGCTGTCGCACGAAATCGGGCTCGCGCTCGCCGTAGGGCGCAAAGCCGGAGTCGGCGACGTACAACAGCCGCGCCTGCGGCAACAGCCGGCGCACCGCGCGCAGCACGGACAGGCCACCGAGCCCCGAATCGAAGACGCCGATGCATGGCGAGAGAGGGGAATTCGTCGGTGACGTCATGGCGGCAAGGTCGGAACCGGGCAGTCAAAAGGGGCGCTTGGGCGCGCGGCCGCTCCCGCAGACGGGCCGCTCGTCGCCTAGGCGGCGCAGTCTAGCAGTGGGGGTTTGCCGCGTCGCAGCAATGGATCTAAAATAGAACGATCGTGCTTTTTCAAGCCTCGGCGGACGAGTTGACCCGCCCCGCCGCCTAGAATCATCGACCGGTCAGCACAGCAGTCCTATCACTGGAGAACATCGCATGAAGGCATTGGTACCCGTCAAGCGGGTCGTCGATTACAACGTCAAGGTGCGCGTCAAGAGCGACGGCACGGGCGTGGACATCGCCAACGTCAAGATGAGCATGAACCCCTTCGACGAAATCGCTGTGGAAGAGGCGGTGCGGCTGAAGGAAAAGGGCGTGGTCACGGAAGTGATCGCGGTGTCCTGCGGCGTCACGCAGTGCCAGGAGACCCTGCGCACGGCGATGGCGATCGGCGCGGACCGTGCCATCCTGGTCGAGTCGGCCGACGAGCTGCAGCCGCTGGCGGTGGCCAAGCTGCTCAAGGCGCTGGTCGACAAGGAACAGCCCGGTCTCGTGATCCTGGGCAAGCAGGCCATCGACGACGACTGCAACCAGACCGGTCAGATGCTGGCCGCACTCGCCGGCCTGCCGCAGGCGACGTTTGCGTCCAAGGTCGAAGTCGAAGGATCTTTGCCGGGGGGCAAGGCGAAGGTCACCCGCGAAATCGACGGCGGCCTGGAAACGCTGAGCCTGAGCCTGCCGGCCATCGTCACCACCGACCTGCGCCTGAATGAGCCGCGTTACGTGACGCTGCCCAACATCATGAAGGCCAAGAAGAAGCCGCTGGAGACCGTCAAGCCCGCCGACCTGGGCGTGGACGTGGCCCCGCGGATCAAGACCCTGAAGGTCGCCGAGCCCGCCAAGCGCGGCGCTGGCATCAAGGTGCCGGACGTTGCGACGCTGGTGAACAAGCTGAAGAACGAAGCCAAGGTGATCTGAGCATGAGCGTCCTCGTCATTGCCGAACACGACAACGCGTCGATCAAGGGTGCGACCCTGAACACCGTCACCGCCGCCGCCGCCTGCGGGGGCGAGGTGCATGTGCTGGTCGCCGGCCAGAACGCCGCCGCCGCCGCCGCTGCCGCCGCGCAGATTGCTGGCGTGGCCAAGGTGCTGCACGCCGACGGTGACAGCCTGGCCCACGGCCTGGCCGAGAACCTGGCCGCTCAGGTCGTTGCGCTCGCACCGGCGTATAGCCATCTCCTCCTGCCGGCCACCGCCGGCGGCAAGAACGTCGCCCCGCGCGTGGCCGCGCTGCTCGACGTGGGCATGCTCAGCGAGATCACCAAGGTCGTGAGCGCGGACACCTTCGAGCGTCCGATCTACGCCGGCAACGCCATCGCCACGGTGCAGAGCGCCGACGCGATCAAGGTCGCCACGGTGCGCACGACCGGCTTCGACGCCGCCGCCGCTACTGGCGGCAGCGCCGTGGTCGAGTCGATCGCCGCGGTGGCCGACAGCGGCAAGAGCCAGTACCTGGGCAGCGAGATCGCCAAGCTGGACCGCCCGGAGCTGACCGCCGCCAAGATCATCGTTTCCGGTGGCCGGGCGATGGGCAGCAGCGAGAAGTTCAACGAGGTGCTGACCCCGCTGGCCGACAAGCTGGGCGCCGCGCTCGGCGCCAGCCGCGCCGCGGTGGATGCGGGCTACGCCCCGAACGACTGGCAGGTCGGCCAGACCGGCAAGATCGTCGCGCCGCAGCTGTACGTGGCCTGCGGCATCTCGGGCGCCATCCAGCACCTGGCCGGCATGAAGGACAGCAAGGTGATCGTGGCGATCAACAAGGACCCGGAAGCCCCGATCTTCTCGGTGGCCGACTACGGCCTGGAAGCGGATCTGTTTGCCGCCGTGCCGGAGCTGGTGAAGGCGGTCTGAAGCGGACCGAGCCGGTGACCCCATTGAACCGGCCTTGACCCCTGTCCCATCGGGCGCCCCACCAGTCTCCACAGGCTGGTTCGGGCGCCCGAGTCACATCTGCACCTGTCAAAACTCGTCAGGAGAAAACGAATGACCTATCGCGCCCCCGTCAAAGACATGCTGTTCTGCATGAAGGAGCTGGCTGGCATCGACCAGCTCACGCAGATTCCCGGCTTCGAGGAAGCCGGCTACGACACCGCCGCCGCCGTGCTGGAGGAGTGCGCCAAGTTCAATGAAGGCGTGGTTGCTCCGCTGAATTGGGAGGGCGATAAGTACCCCTCGTCCTTCCACGAAGGCAAGGTCACCACGACGCCCGGCTTCAAGCAGGCCTTCCGGCAATTCGTCGAAGGCGGCTGGCAGGGCATCCAGCACCCGGTGGACTTCGGCGGCCAGGGCCTGCCCAAGACCATCGGTGCGGCCTGCGGCGAGATCTTGCAAAGCGCCAACCTGAGCTTCGCGCTGTGCCCGCTGCTGACCGATGGCGCCATCGAAGCGCTGCTGACCGCCGGCTCCGATGAGCAGAAGGCCACCTACCTGCCGAAGATGATCTCCGGTGAGTGGACCGGCACGATGAACCTCACCGAGCCGCAGGCGGGCTCCGACCTGGCGGCGGTGCGCACCCGCGCCGAGCCGCAGGCCGATGGCACCTACAAACTCTTCGGCACCAAGATCTTCATCACCTACGGTGAGCACGACATGGCCGAGAACATCGTCCACCTCGTGCTGGCGCGCGTTCAGGGCGCGCCCGAGGGCGTCAAGGGCATCAGCCTGTTCATCTGCCCGAAGTTCCTGCTCGACGCCAACGGCAACCCGGGCCCGCGCAACGACGTGCACTGCGTGAGCATCGAGCATAAGCTGGGCATCAAGGCCAGCCCCACCGCGGTGCTGCAGTACGGCGACCACGGTGGCGCGATCGGCTACCTGGTCGGCCAGGAGAACCGCGGCCTCGAGTACATGTTCATCATGATGAACTCCGCGCGCTTCGGCGTGGGCGTGCAGGGCCTGGCGGCCTCGGAGCGCGCTTACCAGAAGGCGGTGCAGTACGCCCGCGACCGCGTGCAGTCGCGCCCGGTGGATGGCTCGGTCAAGGGCGCCGCGCCCATCATCCACCACCCGGATGTGCGCCGCATGCTGATGACCATGCGCGCCACCGCCGAGGCCTGCCGCGCGCTGGCCATCACCGCCGCGGCCGCCTACGACGCTGCGCACCACCACCCGGACCCCGAGACCCGCACGCAGAACCAGGCCTTCTACGAGTTCATGGTGCCGCTGATCAAGGGCTACAGCACCGAGACCAGCCTGGAAGTCACCAGCCTCGCGGTGCAGGTGCACGGTGGCATGGGCTTCATCGAGGAGACTGGCATCGCCCAGCTCTACCGCGACGCCAAGATCCTGACGATTTACGAAGGCACCACCGCGATCCAGGCCAACGACCTGATCGGCCGCAAGACCTCGCGCGACGGTGGCCAGGCCGCCAAGGCGATCGCCGGCCAGATCGAGCTGACCGAGGCCGACCTGGCCGCCCGCAACGACCCGGCCGCACAGAGCTTCGCGGCACGCCTGAAGGCCGCGCGAGAGGCCTTCCTCGAAGTGGTGGACTTCGTCGCCGGCCAGACCAAGGCCAGCCCTAACGCGGTCTTCGCCGGCTCGGTGCCCTACCTGATGCTCGCCGGCAACCTGATGGCCGGCTGGCAGATGGGCCGTGCGCTGCTGGCCGCCCAGGACGCGATCAACGAGGGCGAGGAGGTCGAGTTCATGCAGGCCAAGGTGGTCACGGCGCGCTTCTACGCCGAGCACATCCTGACGCGCATCCCAGCGCTGCGCGACAGCATCCTGATCGGTGGCGAATCCGCCTGCGCGCTGCCGCTGGACGCCTTCTGAGCCTGCGCTGATTTTCCGCGGGGTTCCCCGCCAGGCTGGTGTCGCCGAGCGGGGCTTTGCGCTTCACATCAAGTCAGCGACGGCTGCTTTGACGTGTGGCAAACGGGGGTCGGTTTGGCTCAATGGCCACGCTGAACCCCCGAAGGTTCTCGTTGGGAGCCGCTTGTCAGGCCGTGGACATCTTCGCGCTCAAAATGCCGATTTTTCTATTGGCGGGTCCACCCGCTTGAATTGGAGATCGCATGAGAACGATGAAGGCACTGGCGTGTGCGGCGGGTCTGGCAGGGGCTCTGGTGGGCTGTGCGACGACGGGCGCCGACAAAGGCCACTGGATCTGCAAGGCCGATGCGGCCACGCAGGCGCAGTTTGACCAGATTCAGGCCAAGAAGGCCATTCCGACGCCCGAGGGGCTGGACGACAAGGGGGCCGCCTGTGCGCGCGCTCGCCTGAACGACGCCCAGGAGGCCAAGTATGGCCAGCCCGTGGGCTACAAGGCCGACCTGACGAACCCGGCGGTGCAAAAGCGCTTCAATGCCACCGCACCGGTCTGGGGCGCGCTGTACGCGCCGATGCTGCTCAACAGCGGCGCGACGGTGGACGCGGCCTTTGGCGCCCGCCCACTCTTCGAGGCCGATCTGCTGGTGCGTGTGGCCGACGAGCGCATCAACCAGGCGCGCACGGCCGACGACGTGCTGGCCAGCATCGACGCGGTGATCCCCTTCATCGAGCTGCCCGACCTGATGGTGGACAACCCCGGCAAGCTCAATGGAGCGGCGCTCAGCGCGGTGAACGTCGGTGCCCGCCTGGGCGTGATGGGCACGCCGGTGCCGGTGCAGCGCAGCGCCGAGTTCAGCAACGGCCTGCGCGATGGCCTCATCGTGATCTCCGCCAACGGCGCCGAGTTGGACCGCGGCCGTGGCTCCGATGTGCTGGGCCACCCGCTGAACGCGGTGGTGTACCTGGCTCAGGCGCTGGCGCTGGAAGGCCGCAGCCTGAAGAAGGGCGATCTGCTCAGCCTGGGCTCGTTCTCCAAGCTGATGCCGCCCAAGGCGGGTCAGACCGTCGAGGTCAGCTACCAGGGCCTGCCGGGCACGCCGAAGGTGCAGGTCAGCTTCCGCTGATCGACGGCGCCCGAGCGCGCTCGGGGGGCGGCGCTGGGTGGGTCCGAGGCCTCACAAGAAGGGGTGCGTGTGGCCTGTTGCACGCGCCCTTGCCCCTGCGCCTGCGTCCAGACGGGGATTCGGTCCGGTGCGGCCTGCCTTCCGGTAGGCTCACCGATTCGAAAAAATCACCCGTCAGGAGCTTGCATGGATCCGATCAAGGTCGCGTTCTGGAACGTCCAGAACCTGTTCGACACCACCGCATCGCCGATCGCGGCGGACCTGGAGTTCACGCCTGCACAGGGCTGGACCGAAGAGGTGCTCAGCGCCAAGGTGGCCAACGTCGCCAAGGTGATCACCAAAATGCACGACGGCGCGGGCCCCGATCTGCTCGGTCTGTGCGAGGTGGAGAACAAGGCGGTGGTGGAGCGCCTGATGGCCGCCATCGGGCGCAGCGATTACCGCTTGGCGCACATTGAATCGCCCGACATTCGCGGCATCGACTGCTCGTTGATTTACTCGACCCAGGTGTTCAATGATCCGCCGCTGGAAGACATCGTGGGTCACCTGGTGCATTTTCGCTACCCGACGCGCGATATTTTCCAGGTCCGCCTGACCCTGAAGGCCAATGGCACCGAATTGAACGTGCTGGTCAACCATTGGCCTTCTCGCAGTCTGGGTCAATACGAGAGCGAGCCCAACCGAATCACGGTGGCCGAACGCTGTGGCCAATTGGTCGACGATCTGCTGAAATTCGACCGCGCCACCTGGGCCACCCTTCCGGACAGTGAGGCCGGCCTGGCGCAATTGAATGCGCGCTGGAACCGCAACGTGCTGCTGATGGGGGATTTCAACGAAGATCCCTTCAACCGAAGCCTCACCGATTACCTGCGCGCCGCGAAGGATCTGGATGGCGTCGAGGAACTCTTCAAGGCCGGGACGGGGCGCAAAACGCCGACGCAAAAATCCTATCTGGAACGCGAAGCGACGCTCTTCAATCTGTCCTGGCCGATACTTGCGGCGCCCGATGCGGGCACGATCTACAACAGCGCGGGCGATTCGGCCAACACGATGAATGTATTTGATCAGTTCATCGCCTCTCGCGGCCTGGTGTTCGGAGCCGCGGGGCTCAAAATCCGCTCGGGTTCGCTGCAGGTGTTTCGCCCCGCGGAAATGACCACGGGCGCCAAAATGCGTCCGAAGGAATTCGACCGCAAGAGCAAAAAGGGCTACAGCGATCATTTCCCGGTGCAGCTGGTGATTGACAGCGCCTGAGCGAACGAGGCGACGACGAGGCCTGTGCCATCAGGCGCTGAACAGGTCCCTGTGGCACACTCGCGCGCTTTCCCGGCAGCCGGCCCCTGGGTGGGCCCCGACAGACTTGGACACGATCCTTCTACAGATTGCGGCGGAGCTGAAGGTCCGCCCGGCGCAGGTGAGCGCAGCGGTGGCGCTGCTGGATGGCGGGGCGACGGTGCCGTTCATCGCCCGCTACCGCAAGGAGGCCACCGACGGCCTCGATGACACCCAGCTGCGTGAGCTGGAGGTGCGGCTGGTCTACCTGCGCGAGCTGGAGGATCGCCGTGCGGCGATCCTCAAGAGCATCGACGAGCAGGGCAAGCTCACCCCCGAGCTGCGCGCGGCCATCGCCGCGGCGCCCACCAAGCAGGAGCTGGAAGACCTGTACCTGCCGTACAAGGTCAAGCGCCGCACCAAGGGCCTGATCGCCCGGGAAGCCGGCCTGGAGCCCCTGGCCGACAAGCTGTTCGCCGACCCGACGCTGGACCCGCGCGCCGAGGCCGCCGCCTTCATCGCCGCCTATCCGGGCGGCGCCGAGGCGCTGGCCACCGCCGGCTTTGCCGACGCCCTGGCGGTGCTCGACGGCGTGCGTGACCTGCTGGCCGAACGCTGGGCCGAGGACGCCGCGCTGGTCAAGACGCTGCGCGACTGGCTCTGGGACGAGGGCCTGTTCAAGTCCAAGCTGATGGACGGCAAGAACGAGCAGGACGCCGACGTCGCCAAGTTCCGCGACTACTTCGACTACGACGAGCCGATCCGCCGCGTGCCCTCGCACCGTGCGCTGGCGGTGTTCCGCGGCCGCACGCAGGAGTTCCTGGACGCCAAGCTGGTGCTCGACGAGGAGGTCGTGCCCGGTCAGCCCACGCTCGCGGAAGGCCGCATCGCCGTCCACCTGGGCTGGAGCCATGCCAAGCGTGCGGCGGACGACCTGATCCGCAAGACCATCGCCTGGACCTGGAAGGTCAAGCTCAGCCTCAGCCTGGAGCGCGACCTGTTCACCCGCCTGCGCGAGGATGCGGAGCAGGTGGCCATCAAGGTCTTCGGCGCCAACCTGCGCGACCTGCTGCTGGCCGCCCCGGCGGGCAAGCGCGTGGTGATGGGGCTGGACCCGGGCATCCGCACCGGCGTGAAGGTCGCGGTGGTCAGCGACACCGGCAAGGTGCTGGACACGGCCACCGTCTATCCCCACGAGCCGCGCCGGGATTGGGAAGGCTCCATCCACACCCTGGGGCGGCTGTGCGCCACCCACGGCGTGAACCTGATCGCCATCGGCAACGGCACCGCCAGCCGCGAGACGGACAAGCTGGCCGCCGACCTCATCAAGCGTCTCGAAGCCCTGGCCCCGGACACCGCGATCCAGAAGGTCGTGGTCAGCGAAGCGGGCGCCTCGGTCTACTCCGCCAGCGAGTACGCGAGCAAGGAACTGCCCGAGCTGGACGTGAGCCTGCGCGGTGCGGTGTCCATCGCCCGCCGGCTGCAGGACCCGCTGGCCGAGCTGGTCAAGATCGACCCCAAGAGCATCGGCGTGGGCCAGTACCAGCACGACGTCAACCAGGGCGAGCTGGCGCGCACCCTGAGCGCCGTGGTGGAAGACTGCGTGAACTCGGTCGGCGTGGACCTGAACACCGCTTCGGCGCCGCTGCTCTCGCGCGTGTCCGGCCTGAGCGCCGCGGTGGCGTCGAGCATCGTGCGCTGGCGCGACGCGAACGGCGCCTTCCGCAACCGCCGCCAGCTGCTGGATGTGGCGGGCCTGGGCCCCAAGACCTTCGAGCAGGCGGCGGGCTTCCTGCGCATCCGTGGCGGCGACAACCCGCTGGACCTCTCGGGCGTGCACCCGGAAACCTACCCGGTGGTCGAAAAGATCATCGCCGCGGTCGGCCGCCCGGTGCAGGAACTGGTGGGCAACGCCGACGTCATTCGCAAGCTCAAGCCCGAAGCCTTCGCCGACGAGAAGTTCGGCGCCATCACGGTCAAGGACATCCTCTCCGAGCTGGAGAAGCCCGGCCGCGACCCGCGCCCGGACTTCAAGGTCGCGCGCTTCAACGATGGCGTCGAGGACATCAAGGACCTGACCGAAGGCATGGTGCTGGAGGGCACGGTCAGCAACGTCGCGCAGTTCGGTGCCTTCGTCGACCTGGGCGTGCACCAGGATGGCCTGGTCCACGTCAGCCAGCTGAGCAACAAGTTCGTCACCGACGCCCGCGAGGTGGTCAAGACCGGCGACATCGTCAAGGTGCGCGTGATCGAGGTGGACCTGGCGCGCAAGCGCATCGCGCTGACGATGAAGCTCGACGCCCCCGCCCAGCCCAAGGGCGCCGGCCGTGCGGCGGACAACAGCTTCCGCCCGGCGGGGCGCGGCGAACGGGGCTCGGAGCGCTACGCCTCGCCACCCAAAGGCGGGCGCAGCGAGCCGGCGACCGGCAATGCGATGGCCGCGGCCTTCGCCAAATTGCAGCAAGGCAAGCGCTGAGGGGCTGGGCCCACAGGCCCGGCCGTTTTGCGTGTTTGTTCGGAGTTTCGTTGAGGCAGCACAACCGCCCCCCGCGCCAAGGCGGGGACCCTGCGGGTCAACCCCAGCGCGTGGCAGGTCGACGGGCTGCCTAGAATCCCCGTCACCGTATCAGGAGATCCACAGATGGCCACGAACCGCCGAACCGCCGAGGACGCCTCAGGCTCGTCGGACGGACCTCGCGTGCTGAAGAAGTACCCGAATCGCCGCCTTTACGACACCCAGACCAGCGTCTACATCACCTTGGCCGACGTCAAGCTGATGGTGCTGAACGCCGAGAACTTCGAGGTGCGCGACGCCAAAACCGGCGAGGACCTGACCCGCAGCATCCTGCTTCAGATCATCCTGGAGGAGGAGACCGCCGGCATGCCGATGTTCTCCACACAGACGCTCGCGCAGATCATCCGCTTCTACGGCCACACGATGCAGGGCCTGATGGGCACCTACCTCGAGAAGAACCTGCAGACCTTCTTCGACCTGCAAAAGCGCTTCGCCGAACAGACCGGGGGCCTCTATGAAGGCAAGGCCTTCAACCCCGAGGCGTGGAGCCAGTTCATGGCCATGCAAACGCCCATGCTGCAGGGCATGATGGGCAATTACATGGACCAGTCGAAGAACCTCTTCGTGCAGATGCAGGAGCAGATGCAGAAGCAGGCCAGCAGCTTCTTTCCGAGCGTGCCGAACTTTCCGCCACCTGCCGGCGGCGTTCGCTGATCAGTCGCAGCGGTGGTCCGCCCAGGCGGCCAGGCAGGCCTGGGCGAAGCGCTCGCTGCCGCTGAGGGTGAGGGCGATGCTGCACCAGCCGTCGGCCTCGCGCAGCACCTGGAGGTCGTGGTCCCACTCGCCGCCGTCTTCGGCGGGGCCGTGGCGGTCGCCGAAGTGGCGCCAGGCCCAGTCCATGAGGTGCTGCGCTTCGGCCAGCGCCTGAGGGTGCTGGGCTGCGGGCGTCGAGGCCAGCCACTCCAGCACGGTCACGCCATCGGTGGTGTCCACCACCTCACAGGTCAACCACTGCATCGCCAAACGCTGTGCGGCGGCGTCACTGCATCATGGGACAGCCGCCGCCCGATCCGGGGCAGCCGCCGCAGCCGGCGGGCATCGCGGGCAGCGCGTTGTCCAGGCCGGCCGGCTTGGCGGGCACCGACAGCAGCTTCTCCAGCTGGGTGGACTGGCACTTCGGGCAGGCCGGCACCGTGTCGGAGCGGACGAGGGTCTCGAACTGCTGGCCGCAGTCCTGGCAGGCGTATTCGTAGATGGGCATGGCGGGGCGTCTCCCGTGGCGATGCGCCCATTGTCGCGCGCGCCCGGGCCGCCGACTCGTGCGCTCGGGCATCCCGCAGCGGCGCCCCTGGGACTGCCCGCCCAGGCCGTGCCCGCGTCCTCAGGCGCGTGGCCGCGTCGACCAGGACTTGGCAATCAGCGCGACGCCCGCCAGCATCGGCAGCAGCGGCCAGGCCAGGCGCAGCGCCTGCGGGTCGATGACCCCAAGCTTCGCACTCAGCACCACAGCGCCCACGGCCATCAACACGCCCCCTCCGATGCGGGGGCCCAGGCGCTGTGCGGACAGCAGCTTGGCCAGACCCAGCCCGACCAGCGCGAGCGGCCAGAAGGTGCGCAGCAGCGCGTGGTCCCCCTGTCCGAGCAGGTTGTCCGCCAGCGCCAGCCCGCCCAGTCCGATGGCCGCCAGCCCGATCAGGGCCCGGCGGCCATTGCGCCAATCGGCGGTGGCTGGGGTTCGGGGGGAAGCGGTGTTCAGGGCGTTCATCGAGGGGCTCATGGTCGTTGCGCCGGGGCGTCGTTGAGGAGGGAGTGACGCCAGTAGACCGCGTGGCCCCGCGCCAGGGCAGCGCGATCCGACGAAACGACGGTGGCGCGGTGTGAACCGCCGCCCGTGGCGACGAACAGGGGCCCGCGCCGCCTCACAGCTTGCGTACGGCAGTTGCGAAATGCAGCATTCTGGCGGGCGGGTCCGCCACTAGACTGCGTTGCTGAAGTGTGAACTTTTCCCGCGCCGATGTCGGGCCTTGAACTCCCTGCTGCAATGACTGCTCCGCGTACCTCCCTGCTCCTGCCGCGCACCGCCTGGTTGCTGGTCCTGATGGCCGCGCTGAGCGGCTGCGGGGGCGGCTCGGACGGTGGAGACACCACCAGCTATGCCTGGGCCCAGGGCGTGCGCAACCTGTTCAGCGCCAACCGCAGCTGGACCGTCACCGGCAAGGGTTCGGACGGCGCCAGCTACACCACCACGCTGAGCTACACCGCGTCGGGCAACGGCGCCTTCCCGGTGACGGGCGAGCTGGCCGCCCGGGCGCTGCAGCGCTTCACGATGACCTCGGGCGGCAGCACGGTCATCGACGACAGCTCGACGCTGTTCTACCGCGACGCCAACCTCACCCTCGTCGGCCTGGACAACGGCGACGGCAGATGCACGGTGGCCACCGCCAGCAAGGCGGTGCCCGCCAGCGGCCGCATGGGGGCCAACATGGGCACCTACGCCAGCGCGAACGCCCTGGCCAATTGCGTGGACGCCACCGCGCTCAACGGGCTGGACGTCTACGGCTGGTCGCTGCAGATCGAATCCGGCGTGACGCTGCTGTGCCAGGACAACGCCTTCTACGACGCCAGCGGCAAGGTGGCCCAGGGCAGTGAGTCCGACTGCGTGGGCATCAACCCAGACGGCAGCCTCAACGGCCACGCCCGCATCACGATCCACCAGTCCAACGGCTGGAGCTGGACGGGCCGCAACTACTGAGTCGCCCCCGGTGCGCCGAGGGCCGCGGCTCAGCCCGCATCGCGCATCGCCCGGGCCAGCGCGGCCTGATCGCGCCCGGCCAGGGTGTCGGCGGCGTTCTGGCGGTCGCGCGCGTCCTTGTTCTGACTGAGCTTGGACTTGCCCACGAGCGAGGTGATGCGCACTTCGATGCCGACGATGGCGCGCAGCATCGCGTCCAGGTAGTCGCTGGGCGCATCGCCCATCTTCCAGGGCTGGGGCTCGGCGGCTTCGTGCCGGCGCGTCAGCCGCGCCAGCAGGCCTCGCAGCCAGCGCTCGTCGTCGTGCCAGTGCAGCGTGCCGTGGGCGTGCACCACCTCGTAGTTCCAGGTGGGCACCTGGCGGTGGGTGTCGTGCTTGCTCGGGTACCAGCTCGGCGAGATGTAGCCCTGCGCGCCGCGGAAGACCACCATCACCGGCGCGCCCTCGGCGCAGCGCTGCCACAGCGGATTGGCGCGTGCGACGTGGGCGAAGAGCGTGCCCTGGGGCCCGGCGGCGGGGTCGAACTCGAAGGGCAGGTGGTCCGCGTCGAGCCCCTCGGGGCCGGTGGCGGTGACCAGCGCACCCAGCGGGTGCTCGCGCAGGATGCGCTGCAGCGTCTCGCTGCGGGTCTCGGCGAAGTGGGCGGGCAGGTACATGGTGGCGGGTGTTCGGCGCGGTGGGGGGGCGGCTCAAGGACGGTGCATTGTGCGCTGGCGTTGATCCGCATCGACCCGTTGCGACTGCGGGCTGGCCGGTCCGAGCGGAATCGGAATAGGCTGGGGCCTTGGTCGATCCCCGGGAGCCGCGCATGAGCAAGCACCACGCCACCCTGATCCGCACGATCTTTCACGACCCGCCCGCGCACAACCTGCACTGGCGCGACGTCGAGGCGCTGCTGCGCCACGTCGGCGCCGGCATGGAGCCGATCTCCGGCAACCGCCTGCGGATCACCCTCAACGGCATGGAGGACGTGCTGCACCGCCCCCACGGCAACGAGCTCGACCGCCAAGGGCTGCTGCACATCCGCGCCTTCCTTGGCCGCTGCGGCGTCACGCCAGCGGCCTATGAGCTGCAGTGAGGCGGGCATGACGATGAGCGATGACCCACTCGGGCCGGTGCTGAGCGCGGGCGCCTTCGTGCTGCGGCCATGGCACGACAGCGACGCGCCGGCCTTTGTGGCCGCGGTGCTGGAGTCCTCCGAGACCGTGGGCCGCTGGATGGATTGGGCGCACAGCCGCTATGCGGCCGAGGATGCGCTGGCTTGGTTTGCGTTTGCGGCCGAGGCGCGGCGCCAGGGCTCGGGCCATGAGTTCGGGCTCTTCGACGCGGCCACCGGGGCCCTCGTGGGGGGATGCGGATTGAATCCGCTCAACCCAATGCATGGGGTCTGCAACCTGGGCTATTGGGTGCGCCAGTCCTGGCAGCGCCGGGGGGCTGCGTCCGCGGCGGTGCAGGCACTGGCTGGGTTCGCGCTCACGACGCTGCAGATGGGCCGTGTGGAAATCGTCGTCGCGGTGGGCAATGCGCCCAGCAGGGCGGTGGCCGAACGGTCGGGGGCGCTGCACGAGTGCGTAGCCCGCAGTCGCCTGCGGGTGCATGGGCAGCCGGTGAGCGCCCATGTGTATTCGCTGGTGCCGGAACCGCTGCGTGCCTGAGTGGCGATTCTGAGCCGCGGCTCGGGCTGAGTCCGGCCGTCAGGCCATCGGGTCGAGGTGCTGCGCTCGGCCCCGGCCCGCGCGTCCCGGCCAGGTGGCCAGCACCACGCCCAGCAGCGCCAGCGCAAAGGCCGCGCCCTGCGCCGGGCTGACCGCCTCGCCCAGAAAGCCCACGCCCACCGCCGCGGCCGCGAGTGGCAGCATCACGGTGAAGACGCCCGCCTGCGCCGCCGGGACGTGGCGCAGGCCGGTCATCCACAGCCAGACGGTGACCATGCTGGCCGCCAGCGCGTAGAACAGCAGCAGGCCCCAGGTGGGCGTGCCCACCGCGCTGAAGTCGAAGCTCAGCGCCTGCCACAGCCCCAGCGGCGTGACCAGCGCCAGGCCCCAGAGGTTGACCAGCGCGCTGATGCGCTTGGGGCCGATGTGGCCGGTCAGCCGCTTGCCGATGACGACGTAGCTGGCCTCGCAGAACACCGCCCCCAGCAGCAGCGCGTTGCCCAGCCCCGGCAGGGCGCCGGTCGTGCCCGGTGCGGCCGCCGCGGCATGCGCCGGCGCCTTGCTCAGCGACACCAGCGCGATGCCGCCCACCGCGCAGGCGATGCCGGCGAGCACGCGCCGCGTCAGCCGCTCCTTCAGGAACAGGCGCGCCAGCAGCGCCACCACGCCCGGCAGCGCGGCCATGATGACCCCCGCGGCCAGCGCGGTGGACAGCGCCACGCCGTAGAGCATGCAGATCGAAAAGAGGAAGTTGCCGAGGAAGCTCTCCCAGAACAGCAGGCGGCGGTGGCGCGCGTCCAGCGGCGGCTCGTCGCCGGGGCGGCGCACCCAGCCGGCCATGGCCACCGCGGCGATCCCGAAGCGCAGCCAGGCGAGCAGGAAGATCGGAAAGATCCCCACCAGCAGCTTGGACAGGCCCACGTAGGAGCCCACCAGCGCCATGCTGGCCGCCAGGCAGGCGTAGGCCAGCGGGTGGTGCGCAGGCGTTGCGGCGGCCGCGGGGCCGCCAGAAGATCCGGTGCTCAAACCGTCAGGCGGCGCCGACGTTGGGCACCAGGCCGGTCGGCGCCGGCTGGGCGAGCTGGGCGGTGAAGTCCAGCATGCGCTCGATGCAGCGCAGCGCCTGCGCGCGCGTCGGCTCCTCGACGTGGATCTCGCCGACGCCGCGCTCCAGGCAGTCGATCAGGCCCTGCAGCCCGTTCATCGCCATCCAGGGGCAGTGCGCGCAGCTCTTGCAGGTGGCGCTGTTGCCGGCGGTCGGCGCTTCGAGCAGCAGCTTGTTCGGCGCGGCCTGGCGCATGCGGTGGAACATGCCGCGGTCGGTGGCGACGATGAACTCCGGCGCGTCCAGCTCGGTCACCGCCTTGAGCAGCCGGGCGGTGGAGCCCACCACGTCGGCCTGGGCGACCACGCTGGCCGGCGACTCGGGGTGCACCAGCACCTTGGCCAGCGGGTGTTCCTGGCGCATCAGCTCCAGCTCCTGGCCCTTGAACTCGTCGTGCACGATGCATGCGCCGTTCCACATCAGCATGTCCGCGCCGGTCTCGCGCTGGATGTAGCCGCCCAGGTGGCGGTCGGGCGCCCAGAGGATCTTTTTGCCCTCGGCCTTGAGGTGGCTGACGATCTGCAGCGCGCAGGAGCTGGTCACCATCCAGTCGGCGCGGGCCTTCACCGCGGCGCTGGTGTTGGCGTAGACCACCACGGTGCGGTCGGGGTGCGCGTCGCAAAAGCGGATGAAGTCGTCGGTCGGGCAGCCCAGGTCCAGTGAGCAGGTGGCGTCCAGGTCCGGCATCAGCACGCGCTTTTCCGGCGAGAGGATCTTGGCGCTCTCGCCCATGAAGCGCACGCCCGCCACGACCAGGGTCTGCGCGGCGTGGTTGCGGCCGAAGCGCGCCATCTCCAGCGAGTCGGAGACGCAGCCGCCGGTCTCCTGCGCCAGGTCCTGCAGGTCGCCGTCGACGTAGTAGTGCGCCACCAGCACCGCGTTGCGCTCGGCCAGCAGCTGGCGGGCGCGGTCCTTCAGCGCCGTGCGCTGGGCCGGGGTGAGCGGGGCCGGCACCTTGGCCCAGGCGTGGGCGACGCAGGCGGCGCCACTGGCGTCGGGTTTGTCGTAGTCGAAGAGGACGTCGGTCATGGTTCGGTCGGCTGCTCGGGCCCGCGAAGGGCGACGGGCCGGGATCCTAGCCCAGGCGCAACGGCCGCGCCGGCGTCTTGGCTCCGATCGGGCCTTGGAATCCTTGGAATCCTTGGAATCCTTGGAATCAGCCCAGTTGACTGCGGGCGACGGCCAGGTGCCAGCGCAGTGCGGCCAGTTCCCCAAAGTCACGGTCGGCCACCGCAAGCAGGTGCAGCCGGGGATGATCGGGCAGGGCGAGCACGAGGTTCAGGCGCTTTGCGCTGTGCCAAGTCAGCTCTTCGAGTGCCGCTGCCTCGTCGAGTGCTTGGAGCATGCGTGTGGCGCGGCCGGCGGCGGCGGTGGCCTCGTCGCGCGCGCCCTGGACGGCGCAGAGGTCACCCGAACTGGCATCAAAGAGTGCGCTGGCTACTACGCCGGGGGCTTGGGTGACCAGTGTCAGCGCGGCCTCGGTGCCGTTTCCACCTGTGCGGTCGCTGCGAAGGGGCGCAGTGGCGGCAACGTGGGCACCACCGGAGTCGGCCGCGGCGCCTTCGCCCAACACCATCGCCAGCAGCTGCGCGCTCCAGCCCGGTTCGCTGCCCGGGAAGACCTCCAGCACGTGCGTGCGCAGGCCGCGCGGCCAGTTGCTCCGGCGCAGGCGGTCGGCGCGGCTGGGTTTGTCGGCCGGGCTGACCAGCAGGAGCGACGGGCCGCCCCAAGGCGCGCTGCGTGAGAAGTCGGTGAGGCGCCGCAGCAGATCCTTGTCGCTCGGTGCGCCGGCCAACAGCACCGCGCGGTCGGCCTGTTCGAGCAGGCCGAGTGCGACGCGCGTGCCCAACGGGTCGCCCGGTGAGGTCCGAACCTGGATCACGCCCCAGCGCTTGGCCTCGGTGTGGCCAGGGAGCAGGGCGATGAGAAACTCGGCCAGGGTCGCTTGCGAGCCTTCCTGGCGCAGCATCACGCGTTGTACGCGCGTGCTGGCGTGTGCTGTCGGGGCGGCCTTGTCGCTGCCGTCGAGCTGCGTGAGCGAAAAGGTGGGCCAGGTATGGCCAACGTCCCAGACGACGAGGGTTTGAGGTGGAACGCCACCGTTTCCCTCTCGACTGAGCAGGCTCTCGATGGCGGGCGCACTCGGACTGACCGAGCGGGTGCGCAATTCCCGGGTGTCCAGTTCAGGCGGGTGGGCGCTGTGCGCCTTCGACGCAGCCACTGGTGGGAACGCGAGGGGTGAAAATGCGTCGGACACCCGGGCACTCCCGAAGTGCGGCCCGGGCAGGCGACGCCAGGCCAGTCGGACTCAGACCAGAACCTGCTGCGCCTCCATGACGCGAAAACGCGTCATCGCCAGGTTGGAGCGCAGCTTGTCGAGCACTGCGAGGATGAAGTAGTCCGGGTGCGCCTGCAGGGTGCGCAGGATGTGATAGCGGTTGCCCGCGGTCACCAGCACCTCGTCCACCGGATCGTTCGGCCGCCCGTGCCCCATCTGCCGCAGTGTGCGCCGGTGCACGCGCAAGATCTCGGTGGCCGCCTGTGCGGCGCGGTCAATGTCTGGCCCCTGGGCGTCGCTGGCCACCACCAGGCCCGTGTTGCTGTCGATCAGGGAGGCAAAGATCAGCCCGTCAAGGAGCATCAACTCGCGCAGGATCACCACGGCGCGCTGTGGATCAGGCGGGCGCTGGGCCCCATCGAGCGGGGCCATGCCAGTACCGGCGCGCCACGCTGGCGGGGCCGGAGTTGCGGTGGGGGCCGCTGCCGCGGCGCTGGCCGCCTCGGTCATGGCGTTGGGGCGGGTGTCGGCGAAGGGGGCAATGCCGGTCGGAATGAAGCCGGAGGGCGCCGGCGCGGCCGATTCCGCGGCGCTGGGCTTGACTCGGTTCCAGTGCGCCAGCACCTTGTTCCACACCGCGCTGGCGCTCGTCAGCGGCTCACTGAGCATCACCACCTGCACCTTGGCGGGCCAGTCCAGCGCGTCGACCTTGTGCGCGATCCACATGGCGCCCACGGGGAGCATGAACAGCAGTTGCCCACAGCGCCAGTTGTCGCCCCGGGTGGCGGCAAACAGCGTCGCCAGCAGCTCGTCAAGTGCCGTGGGCGATAGGGGGCCGACGATCACCGCCGCCAAATCGGAGGCTTCCATCAGCGCCAGTGGCACGAGCTTGACGTCGTCGGCCACCGGGCGGTCGTCCAGGCGGAGGTCGGCGTGGTAGACCTTGAGCGTGTCGTCGGCGCGTCGCGGCAAGGTCGTGCGCTCGATGACGGCCAACGCCTCCAAGGTGTGTTGCTGGCGCAGATGCAGCCGCTCGATGGGCTGTCCGCTCGCGTCCGACAGCGCCTTGATCACCGCGCCGGCCCACATGTGCGCGGGGTCGTGCAGCGTGATCAGCCGCTGGGTCGTGTCTCGCCCATCGCGCAGGGAGGCGAAGTGCGTGCGCATCGCCACCGCCGGCGAACCCGTCACGTACAAGTCCCGTTGGTGCCGATCGTAGGGCGTGAAGCCGCTGCCAGACTCTTCGTCCACGTCCGCATCGTCCATCACGGCCGTGGAGGCGAATTCGATCTGGGACTCCTCGTGATCGCGTCGTTCCCTCTGTGAGGTCAGATCACCGAACAGGCTCTTGAACATGGCTGGTGCGTCTTGGGTCGCAAATAGGTCACCAATTTCGAACCCGATTCGAATCCGATGTGTCCCCCGAATTTGGCGCGGATACCGGTTGGCAACTGGTCCGTACTGTAGTGCGGGATTTCACGCGCGCGGGCCTGAGCGCGAAGTTTTTCCTGTTGCGCCTATGATCTTCCGATGGATAGCCGACGACTGAATGCCGCTGAACCTGCCCCCTCGGGCGATGGCCTGCGCCGCGATGCCCAGACGATCGGGCTGGTCGGGCTGGTGCACGGCACCTCGCACTTTTTTCACCTGCTGCTGCCGCCGCTGTTTCCCTGGTTCATTCGCGAGTTCGGCCTGAACTACGCCGAGCTCGGTTTGGTGGTTTCGGTGTTCTTCGTCATTTCGGGCGTGGGTCAGGCGCTGTCGGGCGTTTTGGTGGACCGCGTCGGGGCGAGGCCGGTGCTCTTCGCGGCGTTGGGCTGCTTCGTTGTCGCCTCGCTCGCCGCCGCGTCGGCCCACGGCTACAGCGGCCTGCTGCTTGCCTCGGCGCTGGCTGGATTGGGCAACGCCCCCTTCCACCCGGTGGATTTCACGATCTTGAATCGGCGCATCGCGCCGTCTCGGCTCGGCCATGCGTACTCGGTCCATGGCCTGTGTGGGAACCTGGGCTGGGCGGTGTCGCCGCTGGTGAGTGCCGGCCTGCTGGCGCTGACGGGCTCGTTGCGCGCCACCTACATCGGCATCGCCGCACTGGGCCTATTGGTGCTGGCGGTGGCGTTGCTTTGTCGCGACTGGCTGGACGACCGGGCGTCCGAACCCGTGGGGGCCACGCCCGCCAAGGTCGCCGAGCGCGGAGCCTCGGCCGCCAACGGCCGTGGTGCGGGTGCAACGGTAGCGGCGGCTCAGAGCCTGTCGGTCTGGGCCCTGTTGCGCATGCCCTCGGTGTGGCTGTGCTTCTCGTTCCTGTTTTGCTCCACTTCGGCACTCAGTGCGGTGCAGAGCTTCGCGGCCCCGGCGTTGCACCTGTTGCATGGGGTGGACCTGAAGGTGGCGGCGATGGTGGTGCCCGGCTACATGGTCTGCGGCGCTCTGGGCATGGTCGCAGGGGGTTTCCTGCTGGCCCGGTTGGATCAGCGGCTCGAGCCCCTCATCGCCGGCGCGTTGGCGGGCTCGGCCGCCTTGCTGCTTCTGGCCGCCAGTGGCTGGGTCAGCGGCACGACCGCACTGGTGATCGCATCGCTCGCGGGGCTGGGCACGGGGCTGGCCGGGCCCTCGCGCGACATGTTGATCCGCCGAGCCACACCGCCGGGCGCCACCGGCCGGGTCTACGGCCTGGTCTATTCGGGGCTCGATCTGGGCTTCGCGCTGGCCTCGCCGCTGTTCGGCCGACTCCTGGATGCCGGGCAGCCCGCTGCGGTGTTTCAGGGCTCGGCGCTGGCGTTGTTCGCCGCCGTGCTCTCTGCGGCCTGGGTCGGCCGCGCCGGCGCGGCCCGTCGCTCGGCCGGCGCTTTGGCGTAAGCGCGTCTGCGGCGCCGATGGGCGCCGCTGCATGGGGGCCGCCGTATGCGCGGTCCCGATCCGTTGCAGAACGCGTGGCACCCGTTCCAACCACCCGAAGTTGTAACAACCAGAGCCGAACGGGAACGTCCCGCCTGGCGCCATTGGGGTGCAAAAAACCCAGCGCTGGCGCCGCTTGAAACAAAGTGGCGAGCGAAATCGGCGCGAAATCAGCCACTTACAGGAGGTTGCGAGCGGCGTGAATGATTCACGCGGACCGGTGACAATGGCGACATGGGATTCGATCCCACGTCATTTCCCGCCCGCCCACTCATTTTCTGTCCCCGCTCGCGATGCCCCTGCTCTTCGGTTTTCAGCCCCACGGCCCATGGCTGCAAGCGGTGGCCGGGCTGCGCGGCAAGCTGGTTTCTGGCCTCGCTGGGCTGGGCCGCCACGCGGGGATCGTCTCGCTGGCTGGGACGGCGGTGCTGGCGGTGGTGCTCAGAACGCCTGCCGATCAACGCATGGGGCTGTGGACCTGGCTGCTGATGGCTCCGCTGTGTGAAGAGGCCTTTTTCCGCGGACTGCTGCACAACGCCCTGCTGGATCGGCTGGGCACGGCGAGTCGCGGTCGGCGGTGGGGCGTCAACGGGGGGGTGGCGCTGGCCTTCGGCGCTCTTCACGCCGCCTCGCGTGACGTCGTCACTGGCGTGGCGGTGGTCGTTCCGGCGTTGCTCATCGGTTGGGCTTACGGGCGATCGCGTCGTCTGAGCGAGGCGGTGGGCTTGCACGCCAGCCTCAACCTGGTCTGGTTGGCCTGGGGGCGACCTGGATCTGCGGCCCTGGCGGCGCTGGCGTCCGGCGGGATGACCGGGGTGGACCTTCTTTCAATTGTTCAGGAGTGGTTGGCATGATGAATCGTGGAGTTTCATGGCGGTGTGGCGGTACGGCTCTGGTCGCCGCGGCGCTGCTGGGCAGCGTGTGCGGCGCTCAGGCGCAGAGCGTGAGCAACGGTCAGACGCTCTACAACAAGGTGTTCGCCACCGGAACCAGCAGCTGTGCGGCCGGGGCATGCCACGGCTCGTCGCCGTCTGCACGCATGAACAAGATCCAGTTCGGCGTCGCCGCAGCGATGACCAAGGCGGGCGTTTCGAGCGTCAGTCAGATGAACTTTTTGTCGTCCTATCTGACCGATTCGGACTACAACGACCTCGCCGCGTACATCGCCAACGCAACGGGTGGCACCGCGACCTACCTCACCGTGGCCACGGCACCGGCGGTTTCGTTGTCGGCCACCTCGGTGGCCTTTGGCAGCGTCACGATCGGCCAGACGAGCTCGGCGCGCTCCGTGACGCTCACCAACAGCGGCACCGCGGCCCTGACGATCAGCGGCATCGCCAAGACCGGCACGGTGTTCGCGTCCACGAACACCTGCCCGGCCAGCCTGGCGGTGGGCAGCAGCTGCACGATCAGCAACACCTTCACGCCCACCACCGCCGGCAGCGCGACGGGCAGCGTCACCATCACCAGCAACGCCACGGGGTCGCCGCACACGGTGGCGCTGTCCGGCACGGGAACCGCTGCGGCCGTAGCCAGCCTGGGCTGGAGCAATTCGGCAAGCAGCCTGACCTTCTCGAGCACGGTGGTCGGCGTCACCTCGGCGGTGCAGACGCTGACGCTGCTCAACAGTGGCTCGGTGGCCGGCTCGATCGCCACCGTCGGCCTGACCGGCACGAACGCGACCGACTTCGTGACCGGTGGCAGCTGCGGCGCAGGGGTCCAACTGGCCGCTGGCGGCAGCTGCACCGTGACCGTGGCTTTTGACCCCACCGCCGCGGGCAGCCGCAGCGCCTCGCTGCAGGTGACGTCGTCCAACGCCAGCACGCCCACGGCCATCACGCTGACCGGCACCGCCGTGGCGGCGTCGAGCAGCTCCTCCGGTTCGTCCGGAACCTCCACGGGCGCGACCAGCAACGCCAACGTCGGTGGCGGTGGCTGCTCCGTGGCTGCATCTGGGCAGCCGTTCGACCCGCTGCTGCTCACGCTGGGGGCGCTGGCTGCAGCCGGTCTGGGCCTGCGCCGCTGGCGCGCTCAGGCCTGACGGGGCGAGCCCTTCGTCACCGCCGTCGCCTCGCCTGCTTCTCACCGTCCCCTTCTTCTTCCAACACCTCGAACCCACCAGGAGCTTATTTCATGGCCCACTTCTCCCACTTCTCCCGCATCGCCTCGCGCCTGATCGTGTCCCTGACGATGGCTGGCGCCGCCGCCGCCGCAGTCGCCTTGACCGTGGGCCAGCCCGCTCCGGCGCTTGAATTGCCCGGCGTGCAAGGCAATATCAGCCTGGCTGCGGCCAAGGGCAAGGTCGTCTACGTCGACTTCTGGGCCTCCTGGTGCGGCCCCTGCCGCCAGTCCTTCCCGTGGATGAACGAGATGCAGGCCAAGTACGGATCGCGTGGGCTGCAGATCATCGGCGTGAACCTGGACGCCAAGCGGGAAGACGCCGACAAGTTCCTGGCGCAGACGCCCGCCAAGTTCACCCTGGCCTTCGATGCCAAGGGGGATACGCCGCGTGCCTTCGCGGTCAAGGGCATGCCCACCTCGGTGCTGGTCGGCGCCGACGGCAAGGTGATCGAGCAGCACAGCGGCTTCCACGACGACGACCGCAAGGCGCTGGAAGACGCGATCGTCGCCGCGCTGGCCAAGGCCGGTCGTTGAGTCAGGGAGTCTGAACATGCACTTCCCCTCACACGCCACTCGGCCGGGGCAGCCCATGGCCCGCCGGCTTCTGCGCGCTGCCTCGGCGGGTGCGCTGATCGCACTGGGCCTGCTGGCCAGTGGCTGCAGCAGCTTTCAGCCGCCGCAGCCCTGGGAAAAGGGCACGCTGGCGCGCAAGGACATGACCTTCGAGACCGACCCGCTGGATCAGCGCTTCGTGCAGCACATCTATTTCAGCAAGGAAGCGGCCTCGGGCGGCTACGGTGTGGGGGGAGGCGGCTGTGGCTGCAACTGAACGTTCGTTGACCGGCTCCATCGTGGCCGCCGCGCTGGCGCTGCCGGGCATCGTCGCCACGGTGGCAGCAGTCGCGCCCGCACCCGCACAGGCCGAATCCGCACCCGAGCAAGGCGTGGTCGGACTCAAGTACCTCGACTACAACGAGTCCCAGCCGGGCCTCAAGCGCATCAAGGTCAGGGCGCCGTCGGCCTACCTGCTCACCCCGATCGGCTCGAAGTGGTCGCTCGAAGGCTCGGCGGTTCACGACGACGTGTCGGGCGCCTCGCCGCGCTATTACTCTGACGTCTCCGGCGCCAGCGTGATGCACGACAAGCGCAACGCCGGCGATGTCAAACTGACGCGCTACTTCGACCGATCGGCCTTCGGTCTGGGCGGCAGCTACTCGAAGGAGCACGACTATCTGTCCCGGGGCCTGTCCTTCGACGGCCGAGTCGCCAGCGCCGACAACAACACCACCTACAACGCCGGACTGGGCTACAGCGACGATCGCATCAATCCGGTCAACCTCAAGGTGGTCAACGAGAAAAAGCGCACCACCGACCTGGCGGCCGGTGTCACGCAGGCTTGGAGTTCGCGCGACCTGGTGCAGGCCAACCTGACGATGGGCTTCGGGCGCGGCTACTTCAGCGACCCCTACAAGCTCTACGACATCCGCCCGAACAAGCGCAACACCAAGGCCCTGCTGCTGCGCTGGAACCACCGCGGCGAGGACTGGGTCGGGACGCTGCGCAGCAGCTACCGCTACTACACGGACAGCTTCGGCGTGCGCGCTCACACGGCCGAGCTGGCGTGGGTGCAGACGGTGAGCAACGCAGTGACCTTCACCCCGTTGCTGCGCTACTACACACAGCGGGCGGCCTCGTTCTATTACGACCCGTCGACCAGCAGCAGCACCTACCCAGGCCCGGACGTCTGGACCACCTACATGTCCAACGACCAGCGCCTGTCGGCCTTTGGCGCGTTGACCTGGGGCCTGAAGGTGGACTGGAAGATCAACGAGCGCTGGAACGCCGACATCAAGTACGAGCGCTACCAGCAGCGCTCGGACTGGCGCGTGGGCGGCGACGGCTCGCCGGGCGTCGCCCCGTTCAGCGCCAACTGGTTGCAGCTGGGCCTGAGCGCGGCGTTCTGACGCGAGGCCCCTGGTGCTCGATCGCGTGATGACCCCGCCAGCCTCTGCCGCCGACGTGATCGCCGTTTCGCCGCGCGGCGAAACGGTGGTCGAGTTCGGCGCCATGGCCAGCGTCTGCAAGATCCGCCTGGCGGGCGTCGAGCCCACCACCGCGCAGGGCTGGATCGAGCAGGCGATTGCCGAGGTGCGCCGCATCGAGACCACCTACTCGCGCTACCGGCCCGACAGCATCGTTTCGCGCATCAACGCGGCCGCCGGCAGCGGGCAGCCGGTGGCGCTGGACGCCGAGACGGCCGACCTGATCGGCTTTGCCGACCAGCTCTGGCGCGTCAGCGAGGGCCTGTTCGACATCACCAGTGGCGTGCTGCGCCGGGCCTGGGACTTCCGCAGCCAGCGGCTGCCGGCGCAGGCCGAGCTCGATGCGCTGCTGCCGCTGATCGGCTGGGGCGACGTCAGCTGGTCGCGCGATGCCATCGCGCTGCCCCGCCCGGGCATGCAGCTGGACTTCGGCGGCTTCGGCAAGGAGTACGCCGCGGACCGCGCCGCCGCGCTGCTGCAGGGGCTGGGCGCGCGCAGCGGCATCGTCAACCTGGGCGGCGACCTGCGCGTGCTCGGTCCGCAGCCCGATGGCTCGCCCTGGCGCGTGGCCATCGCCCACCCGCGCGAGCCGGGGCGCGTCGTGGCAAGCCTGCCGGTGCTCGAAGGGGCGCTGGCCACCAGCGGCGACTACGAGCGCTCGATGGTGATCGACGGCCGGCGCTACTGCCACGTGCTGCACCCGCGCACGGGTTGGCCGGTGTCCCACTGGCAATCGATCAGCGTGCTGGCGCCGGCCTGCCTGGCCGCCGGCGCACTGACCACCCTTGCGATGCTCAAGCAATCGCAAGCGAACGACTTCCTGCGTGCGCAGGGCGTGGCCCACCTGGCCATCGACGCGCACGGCCTCATCACCCGGTTCGACGGTGTCGATCCCACACAATAACGATCATGCGAGCTTCGACCACGACCGCCGGACCCGAGGGTCCGATTTTCTTCCTGGCGCAGCAAGGCCTGCGACGGTTCCTGTGGCTGGCCGGGATGCTGCTGGCCCTGGTCGTCGTCGGGCTGCCGGGATTGGCGCGTGCCGCCGACGACTTCCTGGAACCCGACCAGGCCTTCAAGCTGACTGCGCGCGCCGCCGACGGCGCCACCGTCGAGCTGCAGTACGCCATCGCGCCGGGCTACTACATGTACCGCGAGCGCTTTGCCGTCGAGGTGGCGCCCGCCGGCACCGCGATCGGCGAGCCGGTGTACCCGAAGGGCCAGGTCAAGTTCGACAAGACCTTCGAAAAGGAGGTCGAGACCTTCCACGACGGCGTGCGCATCGTCGTGCCCGTGCGCTCGGCGCCGGCCGAGTTCAAGCTCACCGTCACCGGTCAGGGCTGCGCCGAAAAGGGGCTGTGCTACCCGCCGCGCGCCCAGGTGGTCAAGGTGCAGGTGGCCGACGGGGCGATCCGCTCCGTGGCGCTGCTGGCCGATGAGGCCGGTGCCGCCTGGCAACCGGCCGCCGGCCCGGCGATCGCGCTGACGGCGGCGGCGCCTGCGGCCGCAGCGGCGTCCGCTGTCGCGCCGGTGGCGACCACGGCCCCAGCGTCCCCCGCGGCATCGGCCGCCAAGGCCCCGGCCGCGGCCGGGGCAACCGGTGGCGTCGATGCCGCGCTGCGCTCGGGCAGCCTCTGGACCGTCGTCGGCGTGTTCTTCCTGGCGGGTCTGCTGCTGTCCTTCACGCCCTGCGTGCTGCCGATGCTGCCGATCCTGTCGTCGATCATCGTCGGCCAGGGCGAGTCGGTGTCGCGGCTCAAGGGCTTCTCGATGTCGCTGGCCTACTCGCTGGGCATGGCGCTGGTCTACACCGCGCTGGGCGTGGCCGCCGGCCTGGCCGGTGAGGGCCTGGCCGCCGCGCTGCAGAACCCCTGGGTGCTGGGCGCCTTCGGCCTGCTGCTGGTGACGCTGGCCATGTCGATGTTCGGCTTTTACGAGCTGCAGGTGCCCTCGGCGCTGCAAAGCCGCCTGACCGAGACCTCGGGCAAGCTCAAAGGCGGCAGCGCGCTGGGCGTGTTCCTGATGGGCGGGCTGTCGGCGCTGATCGTCGGCCCCTGCGTGGCCGCGCCGCTGGCCGGTGCGCTGGTCTACATCAGCCAAACCCGCGACGTGCTGCTGGGCGGCTCCGCGCTGTTCGCACTGGCCTGTGGCATGAGCGTGCCGCTGCTGCTGCTGGGCCTGTCGGCCGGCTCGCTGCTGCCGCGTGCCGGCATGTGGATGGAGGGCGTCAAGCGCTTCTTCGGCGTGCTGCTGATCGCGGTGGCGCTGTGGATGGTCTCGCCGGTGCTGCCGGGCTGGGTGAGCATGGCCCTGTGGGCGGCGCTGGCCCTGGGCTACGCCGCCCACCTGCGCGCCTTCGACAGCCTGCCGGACAACGCCCCGGGCACGCGCCGCGTCTTCAAGGCGGTGGGCCTGCTGTTGGCCCTGCTGGGGGCCACCCAGATCGTCGGCCTGCTCTCGGGCGGTCGGGACGTCTGGCAGCCGCTGGCGCACCTGCGTCCGGTGGCGGCGGGGGCGGGGGCGCCCGCAGCCGTCCAGTCGCACGGCCTGAGCTTCCGCCGCGTGAAGAACCTGGCCGAGTTGGAGGCCGCGGTGCGCAGCGCGGGCAAGCCGGCGATGCTGGATTTCTACGCCGACTGGTGCGTGGCCTGCAAGGAGTTCGAGCAGTTCACCTTCACCGACCCGGCGGTGCAGGCGCGCCTGGCCAACGTGCTGCTGCTGCAGGTGAACGTGACGGCCAACAACGCCGACGACAAGGCCCTGCTCAAGCGCTTCGGCCTGTTCGGCCCGCCGGGGATCCTGTTCTTCGACGCCAGCGGCAACGAGCAGGCCGATCGCCGCGTGATCGGCTTCCAGAACGTGCCCCAGTTCCTGGCCAGCCTGGACGCCGCCGGCATCCCCGCCGCGGCCGCCGCGACTGCCGCCTCCGCGGCGCGTTGATCTGGCGCAAGCGCGCGCCCTCAAGGCGCGGCCCTCCGCGGCCGATCGATTCAGGGCGGGGGCGCGGCCCCCGTCCGGCGGGCAGCGGCCCGGCCGGTGTCCGATCGAGGCTCGCCATGTCCTGGTCCACCGATGTCGACGTCGCCAGCGTGTCGCTGGTGATCTTCGGGTTTGACGCCCGCACCACCCGCAGCGACGTCGAGGCGGTGCTGCGCGGCTGCGGGGTGCCGCTGCGCGACGCCGGGTCCGCGCTCGACGTGGCGATCCGCGCGGTGCCGGGTGACAGCAACCAGGTCTACGCCCAGGTGCTGCACCTGCCCGGGCGCTGGCTCGCCAACCGCCTGGCCGACGGCGTGAATGCGCGGCGCCACCACGGTCGCCGCCTGCAGAGCTGGGTGCCGGTGATGGACTGGTCCTGAGCCGACCGGGCACGCCGCGGCGCTGCGGCATCATCGGGTTTTCGTGTTCACTGACCGACGAGACACCCGATGAGCGCTTCCGCTGCCGCGACCCCCGTTCCGACCGTTCCCGCCACCTGCGACCTGTGCGACGCGCACAAGGCCACGACCGATGGCAGCTTCCGCGTGCTGCCGCCGGTGTTCCGTGAGTTCGGTGCCCGCGCGGCCTTTGCCGGCCCGGTGGTGACGGTCAAGTGCTTCGAGGACAACACCTCCGTCAAGGCGCTGCTGGAGTCTCCCGGCGAGGGGCGCGTGCTGGTCGTCGACGGCGCGGGCTCGCTGCGCCGTGCCCTGATCGGCGGCAACATCGGCGCTGCCGCGGCGCGCAACGGCTGGGCCGGCGTGGTGGTCGACGGCTGCGTGCGCGATGTGGCCGAACTGGCGGCCTGCGACGTGGGCATCCGGGCGCTGGCACCGATGCCGTTGCCCACCGACCGCAAGCAGGCCGGTCTGGTCGACGTGCCCGTGCAGATCCAAGGCGTCTGGGTGCGCCCGGGCGAGTGGCTGTGCGCCGATGCCGACGGCATCGTCGTGATGGCGCAGGCGCCACGATAGGCGTGGCCGCTGCGGCCCCCCACCGCTTGGCTTGAAGCGGTCAGCTGCAAGGGCCCCTGAGGGGCCACAACAAGTCAGTGACTTGCCAACTTCGACTCGCCAGCGACGCGGCCACATCATGGCTCGGTAAGAAAGTTCGCGAAGAATCCTGGCTGCTTTCCTGTGCGGCCTGGCCGCAGCTCAACCCCGCGACAACGTACAACGATGACAGTGAACCGTGAATGGGTGACTCCGATCACCATGGGTGCCTTTGTTCTGATGGCGGTGACGGGCGTGATGATGTTCTTCGACATCCGCCCTGGCTTCACCACCGCAGCGCACGAGTGGTTGAGCTGGGCCTTCTTGGCCGGCGCGGCGGGGCACGTCACCGCGAATTTCCTTGGATTCAAACGCCACCTCCTCGGGTCGCGGGGGCGCGGGATCGTCGCGGCTTTCGTGCTCCTGCTGGTGCTGGCCTTGGTGGCCAAGTCCTTCCTGCCCAGCAAGCCCGAACCCGAACCGGGCTGGGCCACGCCGGTGCGTGCCCTGGCCAAGGCGCCGCTGCCGGTGCTGGCCCAGGTTGGCCAGATGAGCGTCGACGATCTGAAGGCCCGCCTGGCTGCTCAGGGCGTGACCGCGCCGGTCACCGACGCCTCCACCGTAGCCGATCTGGCGGGTGCAGACTACGAAGCGCAGAAGAAGCTGCTGCGCAAGCTGCTCGGCCCTCAGAAGGCCGCCAGCGCCGCGGACGGCGCTCAAGCGGGCGGCGCCAAGCGTTGACGAAGGGGCCGCCGGGCACACCCTGCGGCCTTGCGCCCGACTCTGGGACAATCTCGAGCGTTGCGGCCGGCCTCTTGCCGGCCGCGTTTCGTTGCGTGCTCCAACCATGACCCCCATCGAATTCGCGCCTGGACTTGTGATCCGTGGCTTCACCCCCCCGCTGCGCCTCGCTGATTTCGGCCTGATCGCCTTCGACATGGACTCGACGCTGATCAACATCGAGTGTGTGGACGAGATCGCCGACGCCGCCGGTCGCAAGGCCGAGGTGGCCGCGATCACCGCTGCGGCGATGCGCGGCGAGATCACCGATTACAAGGACAGTCTGCGCCGCCGCGTCGAGCTGCTCGAGGGCGTGCCGGTGTCGGCGCTGGAAGAGGTCTACTCGCAGCGCCTGCAACTCAACCCGGGCGCCGAGCGTCTGGTGCGTGCCTGCCAGGCCGCCGGGCTGAAGACGCTGTTGGTGTCGGGCGGCTTCACCTACTTCACCGACCGACTCTGCGAGCGCCTGGGCATCGACTACTGCCGCAGCAACCTGCTGGGCATTGAGGACGGTCGCCTGACCGGCCGGCTGGTGGACCAGGCCTGGGGCGACATTTGCGACGGCGATGAGAAGCGCCGCATGCTTCTGGCCACGTGCGCCCAGCTGGGCCTGGAGCCGAAGCGGGCCATCGCCATGGGCGACGGCGCCAATGACCTGCCGATGATGGGTGTGGCTGGCTTGTCGGTGGCGCACCACGCCAAGCCGCGCGTGCGCGAGCAGGCGATGGTGGCCATCAACGACGGCGGACTCGACCGCCTGCTCGACGTACTGAACTGAACCCAGCGCCGCCGCGCGGCGCTAGAAGCACAGTTCCAGTTGTGCCTGCACCTCGTCGGCCCAGCCTTCGAGCTGGTGGGGCGTCAGTTCCAGCGTCAGCATGGCCGCGTTGCCGCCGAGGTGCCACTCGCCGTGGCGATTCAGCCCTTGGTGGCGCTGGATGATGCGCTCGGCCACCAGCGCCAGCGCGACCAACACCTGCACCCGGCGCGGGCGGTCGCTTTGGCCAAAGAGGCGGTAGTCGTGGTGCAGCGCCACCGCCTGCACGATGTCGTCACACAGGCCCCAGCTGCTGGCCATCGAGGCCCCGACCAGCGCGTGGTCCACCCCATGGCGGGCGCGCTCGACCTCGGTGAAGGGCCGGTGGCCCAAGTTGGCCTCGGCCAGCGTGACCCGGTAGCTCGGCTGTTCGAATCGCTGCAACAGCACCGGAATGCCCACGTCGCAGAACAGCCCGAAGCTGTGTGCGATGTCCGGCTCCACCAGCCCATGGCGACGTGCCAGCCAACCCATGGCGATGCAGCGGCGCTGCGCCACGTCCCAGAAGCGCTCCAGCGACGGACCCGTACAAGGCAAGACCCGCCGCAGCACCAACGCGCTGAGCACCGCAATGCAGCGCGTGGTCCCCAGGCGTTCAAAAGCGAGTTGCACCGTGCCGATCGGACGAGGCAACCCGAGCCACGGGGCGTTCGCCACCTTGATCAAGGCCGCAGAGACGGCCACGTCTGAGCTGGCAACGCGGACCAAGACGTCGAGTTGGGGGCGCGCGCTGCTCAATTCGGCGTGCAGGCGCTCGAGCAACTCCGGTCGCGGCGGGATGCCGATGTCCTGCACCAGTTCGGTCAAACGGCGGGCATTGGCCGCGCCAAACGTCGCCGCGCACGTACCGGCATCGGCCTCGAACGAGGACAGGTGGGCAGCAGCAATCTCGGGCATGACGTCATTTCGGCATGCCGACCTGCGTCTGTAGGGCGAGTGTGCGGTGACCTCTTCCGCGCCGGCGTAGCCTGCCCTTGCGTCAGGAATTATTGCGGCTGCCCCAGCGCGCGCAGCACGTCGCGCAGGTACTGCACCCTGTCTTTGACCTCCGGGAAGGCGCGCTCGATGCGCAGCTTGTCGTTGCCGGCAAGCTTGACGTTCCGGTTCTTCTGCACCAGCTCGATGATGCGCATCGGGTCGATGGGCGGGTTGGGGCGGAAGTGGATGTTCATCACCCCGGGCGCCGCATCCATCTTGACGATGCCGTAGGGGCGGGCCTGCAGGCGCAGGCGGTGCAGGTCGAACAGCGACTGGCCTTGGGCCGGCAACTTGCCGAAGCGGTCGGTGACCTCCTCGAGCAGCGCGTCCACCTTGTCGAGCTTGTCGGCGGTGGCCAGGCGCTTGTAGAGGTTCAGGCGCACGTGCACGTCCGGGCAGTAGCCGTCGGGCAGCAGGGCGGGGGTGTGCAGGTTGATCTCGGTGTTGGCACCGAAGAAGCCGGTGGGCGAGAGCAGGTCCGGCTCCTTGCCGGCCTTGAGGGCGCGCACCGCCTCGGCCAGCATCTCGTTGTAGAGCTGGAAGCCCACCTCCATCATGTTGCCGCTTTGGTTGTCGCCCAGCACCTCGCCGGCGCCGCGGATCTCCAGGTCGTGCATCGCGAGGTAGAAGCCGCTGCCCAGCTCCTCCATCGCCTGGATGGCCTCCAGCCGCTGCTGGGCCTGCTTGGTCAGGCCGTCCACGTCCGGCACCAGCAGGTAGGCGTAGGCCTGGTGGTGGCTGCGGCCGACGCGCCCGCGCAGCTGGTGCAGCTGGGCGAGGCCGAACTTGTCGGCTCGGCTCATCACGATGGTGTTGGCGGTGGGCACGTCGATGCCGGTCTCGATGATGGTCGAGCACAGCAGGACGTTGTGGCGCTGGGCGACGAAGTCGCGCATCACGCGCTCCAGCTCGCGCTCGGGCATCTGGCCGTGGGCGACGCCGATGCGCGCCTCGGGCAGCAGCTCCTCCAGCGCCTGGCGGCGGTTCTCGATGGTCTCGACCTCGTTGTGCAGGAAGTAGACCTGCCCGCCGCGCTTGAGCTCGCGCAGCACGGCTTCCCGGATCGTGCCCTTGTTCTCGCTGCGCACGAAGGTCTTGATGGCCAGGCGGCGCTGCGGCGCGGTGGCGATCACGCTCAGGTCGCGCAGGCCTTCGAGCGCCATGCCCAGCGTGCGCGGAATCGGCGTGGCCGTCAGCGTCAGCACGTCCACCTCGGCGCGCAGGGCCTTCATCTGCTCCTTGTGACGCACGCCGAAGCGGTGCTCCTCGTCGATGATCAGCAGGCCCAGGTTCTTGAACTTGGTGTCCGCACTCAGCAGCTTGTGTGTGCCCACGACGATGTCCACCGTGCCGTCGGCCAGGCCCTGCATCGCGGCCTTGATCTCCTTGGGCGAGCGGAAGCGGCTCATCTCGGCCACCTTGACCGGCCACTGCGCAAAGCGGTCGGCGAAGGTCTGGCAGTGCTGCTCGGCCAGCAGCGTGGTGGGCGCCAGCACCGCGACCTGCTTGCCGCCGGTGACGGCCACAAACGCCGCGCGCAGCGCCACCTCGGTCTTGCCGAAGCCCACGTCGCCGCAGACCAGCCGGTCCATCGGCCGCGGGCTGATCATGTCCTGGATGACGGCGTGGATCGCGGCGGCCTGGTCGGGCGTTTCCTCGAAGCCGAAGCTGGTGGCAAAGGCCTCGTAGTCCTGCGGTGCGTAGCGGAAGGCGAAGCCCTCGCGCGCGGCGCGCCGGGCGTAGAGGTTGAGCAGCTCGGCCGCGGCGTCGCGCACCTGCTCGGCGGCCTTGCGCTTGGCCTTGTCCCACTGGCCGGAGCCCAGCTTGTGCAGCGGGGCCTCTTCGGCCGAGACGCCGGTGTAGCGGCTGATGAGGTGGAGCTGGCTGACCGGCACGTAGAGCGTGGCCTTGTCGGCGTACTCGAGGTGCAGGAATTCGGAGCTGCCGTCGCCGCCCAGCTCCAGGTTGATCAGGCCCTGGTAGCGGCCGATGCCGTGGTTGGCGTGCACCACCGGGTCGCCGATCTTGAGCTCGGAGAGGTCCTTGATCAGCGCGTCGACGTCGCTGGTGGCCTCCTGCTTGCGCCGCCGCCGCGTGGTGGGCGTGGCGTCGAAGAGCTCGGTCTCGGTGACCAGCTGGACGCCGAAGTCCGCGGCGGCGTCGGTCCAGAAGAAGCCCGCGGCCAGCGGCGCGGTGGCGATCGCGTAGGCCTGGTCGCTGGCCAGGAAGGCGGCCAGGCTGTCCACCGCCGGCGGCTCCAGCCGGTGCTCGCGCAGCAGCTCCAGCAGGCTCTCGCGCCGGCCGGCCGATTCGGCCAGCAGCAGGACCCGGGTCGGCCGTTCACCCGCGGCGGGCCCACCGCTGACGCCGCGTTGGCCGAGGCGCACCAGTTGGTCTTCCAGCCGCTTGAGCGGGTCCGTGCCGCCGCGCTGCACGCTGAGGTCGGGCAGCGGGCGGGCCCACTCGACGGGTTCATGACCTCGAACTGAGAGCTGGGCGTAGGCGTTGCAGCGGCCGAAGAACTCCTCCGGGCGCAGGTAGATGGCCTCGGGCGGCAGCACCGGGCGCTCGGGGTCGTGCTGCAGGAACTTGTGGCGCTCGCGCGTCTCGCCCCAGAAGCGGTCCAGCGCCTCCGTGACCTCGCCGTGCAGCGTCAGGGCGGCCGATTCGCCCAGGTAGTCGAAGAAGGTGGCCGTCTCGTCGAAGAACAGCGGCAGGTAGTACTCGATGCCGGCGGTGGCCACGCCGGTGGCCATGTCCTTGTAGATGCGCGAGCGGGTGGGATCGCCCTCCATGCGCTCGCGCCAGCGGGCGCGGAAGTCCTGGCGGGCGCGATCGTCCATCGGGAACTCGCGGCCCGGCAGCAGCCGCACCTCGGGCACCGGGTAGAGGCTGCGCTGGCTGTCCGGGTCGAAGACGCGGATCGAGTCCACCTCGTTGTCGAAGAGGTCGACGCGGTAGGGCACCGGCGAGCCCATCGGGTAGAGGTCGATCAGCCCGCCGCGCACCGCGTACTCGCCGGGCGACACGACCTGGCTGACGTGCTGGTAGCCGGCCAGGGTCAGCTGGCTCTTCAGCGCCGCCTCGTCGAGCTTCTGCTTCTGCTTGAAGTGGAAGGTGTAGCCGGCCATGAAACCGGGGGGCGCCAGGCGGGTCAGTGCGGTGGTGGCGGGCAGCAGCACCACGTCGACCTCCCCCTTCTTGGGGCCCTGCAGCACCCGCCACAGCGTGGCCAGGCGCTCGGAAATCAGGTCCTGGTGGGGGCTGAAGCTGTCGTAGGGCAGCGTTTCCCAGTCGGGGAAGACGGCGACCTTCAGCTCCGGCGCAAAGAAGGCCAGCTCATCGGGCAGGCGCTGGGCGTCCGCCGGCTCGGCGCAGACCACCGCCAGCAGCTGGCCTTGGGCACGGCGCGCCTGGGCAAAGCGCGCCAGCAGCAGCGCATCGGCCGAACCGGTGGGGCGGGGGACGGTGTAACGCTTGCCGGAGGCAATCGAGGGCAGGTGCATGGCGCGAAGCGGTGCGGTGCAGGGGCAGACAACGACGACGCGCCGCTGGGCGCAGGGCCCGGGCGGCGCGCGGGGATCGAGGATCCGAAGGGCCTCGGATTCTAGGAGCCGCCCCTTCGCCCTGCCGGCACAATGTCGGCCATGCTGATCGGAACCCCGCCCCGCTGCTTTGCCCTTGTTCCCTGCGCCGGTGTCGGCGAGCGTGCGGGCGTCGGCGGGCCCAAGCAGTACCACCCGGTGGCCGGCCGGCCGATGGTGGCGCACACGCTGGCGGCGCTGGCCGCGGTGCCGCGCCTGGTCGCCACGCTGGTGGTGCTGGCGCCGCAGGACGCGCAGTTCGAGGCGCTGCTGCCCGACTTCCAGGGCGAGCGCGCCTGGACCGCCCGCTGCGGCGGCGCCACCCGGGCCGAGACGGTGGCCAACGGCCTGAACGCCCTGCTCGAGCGCGGCGCCCAGCCGCACGACTGGGTGCTGGTGCACGACGCGGCGCGCTGCCTGCTCCAACCGGCCTGGGTGGACCGGTTGATCGACGCCTGCAACGACGACGAGGTGGGCGGCCTGCTGGCCCTGCCGCTGGCCGACACGCTCAAGCAGGAAGAGGCGGGCCGCAGCGTGGCCACCGTGCCGCGCGCGGGCAAGTGGGCTGCGCAGACGCCGCAGATGTTCCGCCTCGGGTTGCTGCGCCCGGCGTTGGCGCAGGCCGGCACGGCGGTGACCGATGAGGCCAGCGCGGTCGAGGCCCTGGGCCACGCGCCCAAGCTGGTGCGCGGCGACGCCTTCAACTTCAAGGTCACCTGGCCCGAGGACTTCGACCTGGCGCAGCGCCTGTTGCCGGCCCCGGATTGAGCGTTTTGGCTGAATATCGAAGCTTGAAGTGCGCAACCGCAGTGGGCCGTGCTAACATCGATGTTTCTTCGGATCGACGGGCGCCCGCCCTATTTAGTCGATCTCGCAGAGATCCGTGTTGATCTCTCCCTCCGCCAGATGTCCTGATTGCTGCGGCGATCTCCGTGTTCTGGCTGCCTCTGGGCTGCAGCGAGTACCCCTGCGCCCCAGCCGCCGGACCGTGAGCTCAACTTCGCCGGGCTGCGCTGTGCGTGGGCTCGCTTTTCCGGTTGGGGTGACCGTTGTATGGGTCGCCCTGGCTTTGCCCGAAAGACCATCATTCAAGCATCATTCCAGGTCGGCAAGTACCTTGTCACCGACCTGACCCGAGAGGCACCTGCCGGCGAGTTTCACGCCGCGGTGTCCATTCGCAGCGGCCGAGGCCGCGCGACCCATGACCGTGTGATGCGGTTCACCCCTTCCTTCGATTCCGTCCAGGCGGCTTCGCGGTTCGCTCGGGATCAGGCACTGGCCTGGCTCGATGCGTCTGCACCCTCATCGACCGAATCGCCCCTTCCCGCACTCCGGAGTCCATCCCGTTGGCCAAAGAAGAACTGATTGAAATGCGCGGCCTCGTCGAAGAGGTATTGCCCGATTCGCGTTACCGCGTGAAGCTGGAAAACGGCCACGAACTGGTGGCCTACACCGCTGGCAAGATGCGCAAGCACCACATCCGCATTCTGGCGGGTGACAAGGTGTCGCTGGAGCTGTCGCCCTACGACCTGAACAAGGGGCGCATCACCTTCCGGCACCTGGAGAACAAGGGCCCGTCGATGCCTCGCCCTGCGATGCGTCGTCGGTGACTGCACTGAGCAGCGCAGCCTCCGCCCTTTTTCTGCATTCCCCTTTCCGCACGCCGGTGATTCATCGGCTGCTGAATTGCACCAGCCACAGCTGGGGCATCTCCCCTCAAACTTTTTTTTTGCAAGGCAAGTACACCATGGCTCTCGAAACTGGCACCGTCAAGTGGTTCAACGAAAGCAAGGGCTTCGGCTTCATCGCTCCGGACAACGGCAGCAAGGACCTGTTCGCCCACTTCAAGGAAATCCAAGGCACGGGCTTCAAGACGCTGCAGGAAAACCAGCGCGTGGAATTTGAAATCAAGCAGGGCGACAAGGGCCCGATGGCCACGAGCATCCGCTCGATCTAAGGCCTGACTGACCGGGTGCGGCCTCCGGGCGGCGCACGGTCACTCCTCCCCCAGCAGCGTCACCACCTGGCGGCGCAGCCAGACCAGCCCCGGGTCGCGGTGCGCCCGCGTGTGCCACTGCTGACTGATCGTGAAGGCCGGGCTGGGGAAGGGCAGGGCGGCGATGCCCAGTGCGTCGCGGCCCGCACTCAGCGCCTGCGCCAGCCGCCCGGGAAGGGTGAGCAGCAGGCGTGACGAACCGATGATCGAGGCCAAGCCCAGCGCATGGCCGGCGATCACCCGCACCTCGCGCTTCAGGCCTTCCTGGTCGAGGGCGCGGTCCAGCAGCGTCTGGAGGTGCGAGTAGGTGGCACCGCTTGGTCGGTAGTCCACGTGCGCCTCGCGCAAATAATCCTCGCGGCTGAGCTCGCGGCCCCACAGCGGGTGCTGCCGGCTCATCAGCACCACCAGCGTCTCGGAGAAGAGGCGCTGGCGGTGGAAGTCCTCGCCCAGCGGGGGCCAGTTCCCCAGCGCCAGATCGACGCGCCCGTCCTGCAGCAGGCGGCGCGCCTCGTCGACCGGCGCGTCCACCGTCTCCAGCCGGATGCCCGGCGCCACCGCGTCGAAGTGCGCCAGCAGCCGCGGCAGGAAGACCATCTGCGCCAGGTCGTTGCCCAGCAGCCGCAGGCTGCGCGTGGAGCGCGCGGGGTCGAAGGCCGGCGGCGCCGCCAGCGCGGCGTCGATCTGCGCCAGCCCAGAATTCACCCCCCCGATCAGCGCCTCCACCCGCGCGGTGGGCAACATGCCCTGCGCGGAGCGGATGAAGAGCTTATCGCCCAGGCGCTGACGCAGCCGCCGCAGCGCGTTGCTCACGGCGGACTGCGTCATGCCCAGCTCATCCCCGGCGCGGGAGACGTGGCGCGTGGCGTAGACGCTGCGCAGCACGCGCAGCAGGTTCAGGTCCAGCGGGGCGTCGTCTGCCTCGGGCGAGGTGCTGGCGTTGGTGGACGGTGGGGGCGGCGGGGGCGAGGCGGTGGGGCGCATCATGTCCAGGCGAGGGTTGTCCCGGAGATCATATTTCGTTTGGAAATAGTGGCGATTCACCGCCTCGCTGGGCAACCGCTGCGGTGACCGTCAAGATGTGGCCCATCTGCCGGATGCCGCATGAACGACGCCACCCCAACGCCTGCCGCCGCTTTCTTACCGCCACAACCCACCGAGGCGCAGCAGCGCCAGGTGCGCCAGCTCGCCCGGGCGCTGGGCCGCAACGGGCTGACGGGGCCCTTCGGCCACTGCAGCATCCGGCTCGATGCGCAGCACGCGCTGGTCTGCGCGCCCCAGCCGATGGCCTGCATCGCACCCGGCGAGCCGGGGCAGGTGATCCGCTTCGATGCGCCGCTGCCCGCCGGCGTGCTGGGGGAGGTGCGCATCCACCAGCAGGTCTACGCCCGCCGCCCGGAGGTGGGGGCGATCTGCCGCTTCATCTCGCCGCAGGTCACCGCGCTGGCGGCGCTGGGGCGCTCGCCCCGCCCGAGACATGGCTTCGGCAGCTACTTCGCGCCCTCGCTGCCGGTGTGGCTGCCACCCGCGCTGGTGCGCGATGACGCCGCCGCGGTGGGCGTGGCGCAGGTGCTGGGCGATGCGCCGGCGCTGATCCTGAGCGTCAACGGCGCGGTCACCGTCGGCCGCAGCGCTGAGCAGGCGCTGGCGCTGGCCTGGTTCCTGGAGGACGCCGCGCGCGTCGAGCTGGCGGCACTGGCCGCCGGCCTGGCCGATGAGGCGCCGCTGCTGAGCGACGCCGACGCCCGCCAGCGCGCCACCTGGGAGGGCCGCATCGCCGAGCGCATCTGGACCTACCTGCTGCGTGATGACCCGGAGTGACCCGGAATGACTGAACGGTGATCCCCGAGCCGCCGCGTCAGACGGTGGCCGGGGCGACGACCCCGAGATCCCCACAACGACGGAGACAACCCCCATGAAGGCATCCCCCGCACGGCGCCTGGCGCTGCTGGCCGCGACGTTGGCCCTGAGCCTGGGCGCCACCGGCGCTCAGGCCCAGGACACCATCCTCAAGGTCCACCACTTCCTGGCGCCGACCTCGAACATCCACGAGAACCTGATTCAGCCCTGGTGCGCCAAGGTGCAGAAGGAGTCGGCCGGCAAGCTCAAGTGCCAGCTCTACCCCGCGATGCAGCTGGGCGGCACGCCGCCGCAGCTCTTCGACCAGGCGCGCGATGGGACGGTGGACATCGTCTGGACGGTGCCGACCTACCAGGCTGGCCGCTTCATGAAGACCGAGGTCTTCGAGATGCCCTTCATCTCCGAACACGCCGAGAAGACCAGCCCGGCGCTGTGGGAGTACGTGCAGAAGAACGCGCTGGACGAGTACCGCGGCGTCAAGCCGCTGTTCCTGCACGTCAACGACGGCAACTTGCTGCACATGGGCAAGGCCGCGGTGCGCCGGCTCGAGGACCTCAAGGGCCTGAAGGTGCGCGCGCCCACGCGGCTGGGCACGCGCATCCTCACCGCACTCGGCGCCACGCCGATCCAGATGCCGGTGCCGGCCGTGCCCGAGGCCATCGCCAAGGGCGTGGTCGACGGCGCGATGCTGCCCTGGGAGGTGGCCACCTCGCTGAAGATGCAGGAGATCGCCAAGGTGCACATCGAGACGCCAGCCGGCCACCCGAAGGTCTCCACCATCGTCTTCGGCCTGCTGATGAACCAGGCGAAGTACGACGGCCTGAGCCCTGAGCTGAAGAAGGTGATCGACGCCAACAGCGGCCTGGAGGCCTCGCGCTGGGCCGGCAAGGTCGCCGACGCCGCGCTGCCGCCCGCGCGCAAGCTGGCGCAGGAGCGCGGCAACACCTTCGTCACCCTGAGCGCCGAGGAGACCAAGCGCTGGGTCGACGCCACCGCGCAGGTGGACGACGAGTGGGTCAAGGAGGTCAGCGCCAAGGGCGTCAACGGCAAGCTGATGCTCGACGAGGCCCGCGCGGCGATCCGCAAGTACCAGTGAGCCCTGAGACCCCAACACGGAAACCAAAATGGCAGAAATCCTGGGCCTGGGCCTGTCCCACTACCCGCCGCTGAGCGGCTTTGACGAGAACATGGCCGGCATCCTGCGCGGCCGCCTGGCCGACCCGGACATCCCGGCCGAGGCCAAGGACCCGGCCAACTGGCCGGCGGCGATGCGCGCCGAGTGGGGCGACGACCAGGGCCGCGCCGCCGCGGCCCGCCACCGCGAGGCCATGCTGGTCGGCTGCCGCCGTGTGCGCGAGGCGCTGGATGAGTTTCAGCCCGACTTCGTGCTGATCTGGGGCGACGACCAGTACGAGAACTTCAAGGAAGACCTCATCCCGGCCTTCTGCGTGCAGGCCTACGAGGACATGACGGTCTACCCCTGGCGCCACGCCAGCGCGTCGGCCATGTTCGACGCCAAGACGAAGGACGCCTACGGCGGCGGCAAGCCCAACGTCTGGCAGGAATCCGCCGACACCTCGATGCTGCTGCGCGGCCACCCACAGGCGGCGCGCCACCTGGCCGAGCAGCTGCTGCTCAACGAGTTCGACATCGCCTACTCGTACAAGCCGCTGCACCACCCGGGGCTGGCGCACGCCTTCCTGAACGCGGTGCTGTACCTGGACTACGACCGCCGCGGCTTCCCCTACCCGGTGGTGCCCGTGCAGATCAACTGCTACGGCCGCGCGGTGGTGAGCTACAAGGGCTTCGCCAGCCCCTGGGCCGACCGCGGCCGGCCCATGGACCCGCCGTCGCCGACGCCGCGGCGCTGCATGCGCTTTGGCGCGCAGATCGCCCGCACCCTGCGCGAGAGCCCCTGGCGGGTGGCGATCGTCGCCTCGTCGAGCTGGTCGCACGCCTTCCTGGTGGACAAGACCTTCCGCATCCAGCCCGATGTGGCCTCGGACCGGCGCCTGTACGAGGCCCTGGTCGCGGGCGACTACGCCTACTGGGAAAACTACAGCCTGGCCCAGCTCGAGGACGCCGCGCAGCAGGAGGTGCTCAACTGGTTCGCGCTGGTGGGGGCGATGAAGGAGCTGGGCCTGAAGCTGGCGTGGTCCGACTTCGTCGAGACCTGGGTGTTCAACTCCAGCAAGGTCGCGGCGATCGCGCGCTGAGGGCGCTGCGCGCGCCCCGTGCCGGCTACAGCACCGCGCGCAGCCGCTCGTGCCCGGCGCGGCTCACGGGGATGCGCCGGCCGCTGTGCAGGCGCAGCGCGTGCCCGTCGCTGTCGGTGCGCTCCAGCGCCTGCACCTGCGCCAGGTTGACGATGAAGCTGCGGTGCACCCGCACGAACTGGCGCGCGTCGAGCTGGGCCTCCAGCTCGGAGATGCGCTGCGGCTTGAGGTGGTCGCGCCCGGCGTGGTGGAAGGCCACGTAGTCGGCCTGCGCCTCGATGTAGTCGACCTCGTCGAGCGGCAGCACGCGCTGCCCGTTGCCCTCGGGAATCAGCACGCGTCGCAGCGGTTGCGCGGCGGCCAGGCGCTGCAGGGCGGGCTCGCCCTCGCGCAGCAGGCGGCGCGCGCGCTCCAGCGCGGCGTCGAAGCGCGCCGGGCCGAAGGGCTTGAGCAGGTAGTCCACCGCGTGCAGGTCGAAGGCCGCCAGCGCGTGCTCGTCGTGGGCGGTGGTGAAGATCACCCCGCGCGTCAGGCCGGCCAGGCGCAGCACCTCCAGCCCGCTGAGCCCGGGCATCTGGATGTCCAGCAGCACCAGGTCGGGCCCGTGCTGTTCGATGGCGCGCAGCGCGTCCAGGCCGTTGTCGGCCTCGGCAACGACCTGCACGTCGGGGTGGGCGCCCAGGTACTCGCGCAGCAGCGCGCGGGCCAGGGGTTCGTCGTCGGCGAGGAGGGCGCGCAGGGTCATGGCTGCCAGGGGAGGGTGAGGTCGACGCGGTAGTGTCCATCGCCGCGCGTCACGCTGACGGCGGCGGCGTCGCGGTAGAGCGCCTGCAGGCGCTGGCGCAGCACGGTCTGGCCCTGGCCCAGGCCACGGCGATCCTGGCGATCGCCGCGGTCGGCCAGCGCCGGCAGCGGATTGACCACGCTCAGGCGCAGGCGCTCGCCCGCGCGCCGCACCTGCACGTCGATGCGCCCGCCGTCCGCCCGTGCGCGGACGCCGTGCTGGAGGGCGTTCTCCACCAGCGGCTGCAGCAGCAGCGGCGGCAGCCAGGCGCCCAGGCAGGCGTCGTCGGCATCGATGACCAGCGTCAGCCGGTCGCCCAGGCGGCGCTGCTCGACGGCGACGTAGCTGCGCAGCAGCGCCAGCTCGTCGGCCAGGCGGACCTGCGGTTGCGCGCCCAGGCGCAGGGTCAGGCGGAAGAAGTCGGCCAGGTCCAGCGTCATGGCCCGCGCGGCGGCGGGGTCGGCGTGGGTCAGCGCGCTGATGGAGTTCAGGCTGTTGAAGAGAAAGTGCGGGTCGATCTGGTGGCGCAGCGCGGTGATTTCCATCTCACGGGCGTGCAGCCGGGCCTGCAGCGCATCGGCCTCGGCCTGGCGGGCGGCCTCCTGCGCGAACAGCGCGTCGTGCCCCAGCGCCGACAGCAGGCCCACGGTGACCTGCAGCGCGAAGAGCGTCAGCAGCTCGGGGGCACTCAGGGCCACCAGCCCGGCGCGGGCAACCAGGCTGCCGACCACCAGGTTGCCCAGCGCCGCCGCGCCAGTGACCAGCAGCGCCAGCAGCAGCGCGGCCACACCCCGCTGCGCCAGGCGCGACACCCAGCGCGCCGGCCGCAGCGGCAGGCTGCGGCAGACCGGCGCCATCGCCAGCGCGGCCAGCCCCGCGACCAGCGCCACCGGCAGCGTGAAGGCCAGCGCCCAGCCCCACTCGGCCGACAGCGGGGCCTGCCAGGCCGAGGCCAGCAGCAGCCCGGCGAAGCCCCAGCCCAGCAGCCAGGCCGCCAGGCCACGCGGGTTCGTCAGCAGTGGGTGCACGGGGGCGACATCAGTTCTTGATCTCGACGCCGCCGAAGCGGGCCTCGCCGCGCAGGATCAGGCGGTGCGCCTCCCCCGTCGCCACCGCCGGGGGCTGGGACCGATCCTCCACCGCGCCGATGCTGGCGCTCATCTGCACCACCACCTGCCAGTTGCGTGGCACGCGCAGCTCGATGCCGCTGAAGGTGGACTGGATCGTCAGCGTCGCCTCGGGCCCGGCCATCACCGCCTCGCGCAGGTCCAGCTCCAGCCCGCCGAACGAGACGTCAATCTTGCCGCCCTGGAACTGCGACGAGGTGTTGCGCAACTTCAGGCCGCTGAAGCTGGCGTCGATGCTCACCACGTCGGCGCTGTCCAGCGTCGAGGACTCGAAGCGCTGGCGCCAGCCGCGCCGCGGCCCCGGCAGCAACCCGCGCAGCAGCATCGCCACGCCCGCGAGGATCACGAACACCGGCCACCACTGACGCAGGTCCAGCGTGCCGTGGCCGAGGTTGTGCGCCGTCATCAGCACCCCGACCCCAATCAGCACCGCGCCGAAGGCGCGCCCGGCCAGGTGCTGGCGCCACAGCAGGCGCGCACCGCCCAGCACCACGAAGACCAGCGGCCAAAAGGTGCGCAGCAGCGGCGTGTCCGACAGGTGCAGGTTGTCCAGCAGCGCGAGGCTGCCCAGGCCCAGCACACACAGCCCGGCGGCGGCGCGGCGCAGGCGGTGGCGGGGGGAGTCGAAGCGGGGCCAATCGGTGCGGGGCATGATCGCTGCGTCCGTAGTCAGTGTCGATGGCGCCATTGGACGCGCGTCGGCGCTGCGGCGCGACCAGGATTCGACGAACCGACCGCCCGGGCCGATCAATCGACGCGGGCCTGGGCCAACAACCGGCGCAACAGCAACTCAAGCGTGTCGCGGTCGACGTCCACCAGTTCGTCGAGCTCCCGCAGCGCCCGATCGAGGTCGGCCTGCGTCAGGCCGGTGCGCACCAGCGGCGCGGCGACGGCGTGCTGCGGGGAGCGCTCCATGGGCACAGGCCCGGAAACGGGCTGGGACGTTTGGGCGTGGCGGGGGGCTTGGGCGTGTGCTCCCGGGCCCCAATGACCGGTCAGGCGTCGGTACAGCCGGGCCACCAGAATCAGGACCAAGGCGTTGAGCGCCACCGGCAGCAGCGCGAAGCCCCAGCCCAACGCATGCACAGCCGGGCTGCCCAGCACCGCCAGCAAGGCGGTGCCTCCGCCCGGAGGGTGCACGCAGCGCAGCGGGAACATGGCCAGCAGGGCCAGCCCCACCGCCGCAGCGGCGCCCGCCACCCCGCTGCCCAACAGCTGGTAGGCCGCGGTGCCCGCCGTGGCCGCCACGATGTGGCCGACCAGCACCGGCCAGGGCTGCGCCAGCGGGCTGCTGGGCACCGCAAAGAGCAGCACCGCCGAGGCGCCCATCGGTGCGACCAGCCAGAGTGCGCCGCCGGCTCCGCCCAGCAGCAGCCAGCCGAGCCCGCCGGTGATCAGGATGCCCAGTGCGGCGCCCAGGGCGTCGCGCAGCTGCTCGGGCCAGGTGATGGTCTGCTGCTGTACGCCCACCCAAGCCCAGCGAGGCTGCGGGGCTGCGGTGGTTGAGGCCACTGAGGCTGCTGTGGGCGCTGGCGGCGGAAGGTCGGCAGGAAACGTCATGCCGCCATGATGCGCGAGACGCGGTCGGTCACCGACCGCGGGTCCCACAAGGGCTTACTTCGTCGGGTACTGCAGGTCGGCGCGGCGGTTTTGCGACCAGGCGGCTTCGTCGTGGCCGGTGGCGCGCGGGCGCTCCTTGCCGTAGGAGACGGCTTCCATCTGGCCTTCCTTCACGCCCAGCAGCTGCAGGGCCTTGCGCACGGCTTCGGCGCGGCGCTGGCCGAGGGCGAGGTTGTACTCGGAGCTGCCGCGCTCGTCGGTGTTGCCTTCGATGCGGATCGCCACGGCTGGGTTGGCCGACAGGAACTTGCCGTGCAGCTCCACCAGGCCGGTGTAGTCCGCCTTGATGACCTGTTGGTCGAAGTCGAAGAAGACGCTGCGCTGCTTCGAGAGTTCGCTGTTCGGATCCAGGTACGGCGGCAGGGCGCGCGGGGCGGCCACGACCGGAGCGGGCGCCGGCTGGGCCACGACCGGAGCGGGCGCCGGGGCGGGGGCGGGCGCCGGGGCCTGCACCGGAGCC
>Ga0228698_1000137_pt1 | contig 67459 bp, 57 predicted proteins | sample McNCre117_Aug_MG_FD_178015 | JGI IMG/M metagenome (GOLD analysis project Ga0228698, IMG submission 178015) | Freshwater microbial communities from McNutts Creek, Athens, Georgia, United States - 1-17_Aug_MG | ecosystem: Environmental > Aquatic > Freshwater > Creek | place: USA: Georgia...
CGGACGACATCGCCGCGCTGACGAGCACGCAGCTCGCGGGCATGGGCAGCACCCAGCTGGCGGCGCTGACGACCAGCCAGATCCAGGCGCTGGAGACGGGGGACCTGGCGGCCATCCGCAGCAGCGTGATCAGTGCGCTGGGCACCGACCAGATCGATGCGCTGACGACGGCACAGGCCGCCGCGCTCAAGACCAGCCAGCTCGCGGCGCTCACGACCACGCAGGTGGGCGCCATCGCCACGGACGACCTGGCCGCGCTCAGCACCGCGCAGGTCCAGGGCTTCACCACCACCCAGATGGCCGCGCTGGGCACCGACCAGATCGTCGCACTGACGACGGCGCAGGCCGCGGCGCTCAAGACCAACCAGCTGGCGGCGCTGACCACCGAGCAGGTGGCGGCGATCGCCACGGACGACCTGGCGGCGCTGACGACCGCGCAGATCCAGGGGCTGACCACCGCGCAGGTGGCGGCGCTCACGAGCACGCAGCTCGACGCACTGACCACGGCCGAGGCCGCGGCACTGAAGACGACCCAGCTGGCGGCGCTGACCACCGCACAGGTGCAGGCCATCGGCACGGACGACATCGCCGCGCTGACGAGCACGCAGCTCGCGGGCATGGGCAGCACCCAGCTGGCGGCGCTGACGACCAGCCAGATCCAGGCGCTGGAGACGGGGGACCTGGCGGCCATCCGCAGCAGCGTCATCGACGCCCTGGGCACGGACCAGATAGCGGCGCTGACGACGGCGCAGGCGGCGGCGCTGAGGAGCACGCAGCTGGCGGCGCTGACGACCGATCAGGTTCAGGCGATCAACACGGCCGACCTGGCGGTGCTCAACAGCAGCCAGATTGGCGCGCTGACGACGGCGCAGGTGGCGGCGCTGACGACGGCGCAGGTGGATGCGCTGACCACGGCAGAAGCCGCGGCGCTCAAGACCAGCCAGCTGGCGGCGCTGACGAGTGCGCAGGTGCAGGCCATCGGCACGGACGACATCGCGGCGCTGACGAGCAGCCAGCTCGCGGGCCTGGGCAGCACGCAGCTCGAAGCGCTGACGACCGCGCAGATCGAAGCGCTGGAGACCGGTGACCTGGCGGCGCTGCGCAGCAGCGTGATCAGCGCGTTGGGCACCGACCAGATCGTCGCACTGACGACGGCACAGGCCGCGGCACTCAAGACCACGCAGCTGGCGGCGCTGACGACCGAGCAGGTGGCGGCGATCGCCACGGACGACCTGGCGGCGCTGACGACCGCGCAGATCCAGGGGCTGACCACCGCGCAGGTGGCGGCGCTCACGAGCACGCAGCTCGACGCACTGACCACGGCCGAGGCCGCGGCACTGAAGACGACCCAGCTGGCGGCGCTGACCACCGCACAGGTGCAGGCCATCGGCACGGACGACATCGCCGCGCTGACGAGCACGCAGCTCGCGGGCATGGGCAGCACCCAGCTGGCGGCGCTGACGACCAGCCAGATCCAGGCGCTGGAGACGGGGGACCTGGCGGCCATCCGCAGCAGCGTGATCAGTGCGCTGGGCACCGACCAGATCGATGCGCTGACGACGGCACAGGCCGCCGCGCTCAAGACCAGCCAGCTCGCGGCGCTCACGACCGATCAGGTCGCGGCGATCGACACCGCCGACTTTGCCGTGCTCGACAGCGCGCAAATGGCGGCGCTGACGACCGCACAGGTGGCGGCGTTGACGACCGCGCAGGTCGGCGCCATGACCACGCTCGAGGCTGCAGCACTCAAGACCGCGCAGCTGGCGGCGTTGACCACCGCACAGGTGCGTGCCCTGAGTACCGACGCGATCGAGGCGTTGACCAGTGCCCAACTCGCAGGCATGGGCAGCACTCAGCTGGCGGCATTGACGACCACGCAGATCCAGGCGCTGGAAACGGCGGACGTGGCGGCGATCCGCAGCAGCGTGATCTCGTCGCTGGGTACCGACCAGATCGAGGCCTTGACGACCGCGCAGGCTGCTGTGCTGACGGCCGCTCAATTGGGGGCCCTGACCACCGACCAGGTCGCGGCCATGGGCACCGACGACCTTCAAGCCCTGAGCAGCAGCCAGCTGGCTGCGCTGAAGACGGGGGCGATCGAGGCGCTGACTGCCGCTCAGATCGACGCCCTGACCACTGCTCAGGCGGTGACGCTCAAGAGCAGCCAGCTCGCCGCGCTGACGACCGACCAGATACAGGCCATCGCCACCGATGATCTGGCGGTGTTGACCACCGCGCAGATCGCGTCGCTGACGACCGCCCAGATCCACGCGCTGACGACCGATCAGGTCGAGGCGCTGACTTCGGTTCAGGTGGCCGCGCTGACCAGTGCTCAGCTGGGGGCGTTCACCACCGCCGAAGTTCAGGCGATCAGCACCGAAGACATCGTTGCGATGTCGACCGCGCAGCTCGCCACAATCGGAACGACTCAGCTGGCTGCACTGACCACCGAGCAGATCCAGGCGCTGGAAACCCGCGACCTGCACGCCATCACCACCGCGGCGATCGACGCGCTGACCACCGACCAGATCGGCGCGCTGACCACCACGCAGATCCAGGCGCTGGGCACTGCACAGCTGGCCGCACTGACCACCGATCAAGTGCAGGCGATTTCCAGCGACGACATCACTGCGCTGACGACCAGCCAGATCATGGCCTTCACGACCGCGGAGGTGGCGGCGCTGACGACCGAGCAGATCGGCGCCCTGGAGACCTCCGACCTGGTGGCCTTCACCACCCACCAGCTGGTGGCATTGACCACCGATCAGATCCACGCGCTGAACACCGCGGATGTGGCGGCCATCACCACCTCGGACTTCGCGGCGCTGACCACCTCGCAGATCGAGGCGTTCACGACCGATCAGATTCAGGCGCTGACCACCGAGCAGATCGTGGCCTTCACGACCTCGCAGATCCATGCGCTGACGACCGACCAGATCGTTGCGCTGACGAGCGACCAGGTTGTGGCGCTGCAGACGCAGGACATCGCCGCGATGTCCATGACGCAGATCTCCGCGATCGAGACCAGCGACGTCGCGGTGATGAGCGGCGTGCAACTCGATGCGATGATCGGAGCCACGCCGCTGGTGCTCGACCTGGACGGCAATGGCGTCTCGACGCTGGCGGCCACCCAGGGCGTGAGCTTCGACGTCAATGCCACGGGCCACGCCCAGCAGGTGGGCTGGGCCTCGGCGACCGACGGTCTGCTGGTGCGCGACCTGAACCACGACGGTCATGTCAACAACGGCAGTGAGCTCTTCGGTGGCGGCACCACCCTGGCCAATGGCCAGCACGCGGGCAACGGCTACGCGGCCTTGGCCGAGCTGGACAGCAACCACGACGGCCAGATCAGTCAGGCGGACGCAGCCTATGGTGAGCTGAAGGTGTGGGTGGACCGCAACAGCGATGGTGTGGTTGAGACTGGCGAACTCAAGTCGCTGGCCGATCTGGGCATCGTTTCGATGGACCTGCACGCGCAGACTGGCACAGCCACCGACCACGGCAACCTGCTGGGGCTGACGTCGAGCTACACCACCGCCGACGGCAGCAGCCACCAGATGGCCGACGTCTGGTTCGCCAAGCAAGGCAGCTCGTCCGATGCCACCGCAGCGGCATCGGCGGCCACAGCGGCATCGGCGGGCGCGGCCGACACCACGGCGCACTCGTCCACGGCCGCTGCGACGGGCAGCACCGCGGCGCACGACGCCACCGTCCAGGTCACCTTGGGCGACCTGTTGGCCGCGGCGCCCACCGAGATCTTGCCGGGCAGCTCGAGTGCATCGGGCGGTGCGAGCGGTACTGCGGCGGCCACGCCTGCGACCGACGGCAGCGCCCACGCAGCGACGGCCAGCTCGGCGGCGGCGACGTCCTCGGACGCCGACTTGGCCTTGGCGCTGCAGCAGCACCAGATCGCACTCGACGACCTGCTGCGTCAGCAGCCGCTGATCTGATCGGCGCCGGACCCTCCCGGTCCCCGGCCGTGCGGTCGGAGACCGGGGCGGAGCGATAGGGTTGAAGCGCCGAATTGGCGGGCGGCAGGCGCGCGAATCGCCAGATCGTGGCGGCGCGCGCTCTCGCACAGTGGGAACCTGTCGGGATCGGCCGCCGGGTGCGGGCGGTCCTGCGGATCCACCCGCTGATCGCCGCCATGACCGCTGCCGCCCTTGCCGAACGCCCGGCCCTCACTGTCGACCTGCCGCCGCCGGACGCGAACGTTGCGCCTGACCGGGCGCAGCTGTTGCGTGCGCTCGACCTGCAGAACAGCGGTGAGCTGGCAGAAGCGGAGCGGCTGTTCCGGCACTACCTGGGGTTCAACCCGCTCGACCCGGTGGCGCTGTACTCGCTGGCGGTCATCCTGCTGCGCCGCAGCGAGGCGCCCGCTGCGCTGGACCTGCTCGCGCCCGCCGCTGCGCAGGGCATCGGCTTTGCGCCGGTCTGGTTCGCCCACGGCACTGCGCTGCAGGGGCTGGGGCGGCGCGAAGAGGCGCTGGCCAGCTACGACCAGGCCCTGGCGCTGCAGCCCGATTACACCGAGGTGCTGATCAACAGCGGCGTGCTGCTGCGCGAGCTGCACCGCCACGGCCAGGCGCTGGAGCGCTTCAACCGCGTGCTGATCACCAAGCCCGACCACGAGACGGCGCTGGCGAACTGCGCGGTGCTGCTCACCGAATTCAAGCGCAGCGAAGACGCCCAGCGCATGCTCGAACGCCTGCTGGTGATCAACCCCGACTACGACTACGGCCTGGGCCTGCTGGCCTACGAGCGCCTGCACGTCTGCGACTGGCGCGACGCCGATGCCTTGCAGGCCCGCATCGTCGAAGGCGTGCGCGCTGGCCGCAGGGTCTGCAAGTCACTCGGCCTGATGGCGATGTCCGACTCGGCCGCCGACCATCAGCGCTGCGCCCAGATCTTTGCGGCCCAGCGCTATCCGAGCAGCGCCGCGCCACTGTGGACCGGCCAGCGCTACCGGCACGAGCGAATCCGCCTGGCCTACGTGTCGCCCGACCTGCGAGAGCACCCGGTGGGCCACCTGATGGCCGGCATCTTCGAGCGCCATGACCGTCAGCGCTTCGAAACCTTCGCGATTTCGATCGGCACCGACGACGGCAGCCCGCTGCGTGCGCGCATCCAGGCCGGCTTCGAGCACTTCCTCGATGCGCGCGCCCTGGGCAGCCGCCAGATCGCCGAGCGCATGCGCGAGCTGGAGATCGACGTCGCGGTCGATCTGGCCGGCTTCACCTCCGACTCCCGCAGCGACATCTTCAGCCACCGTCCGGCACCGGCGCAGGTCAACTACCTCGGCTACCCGGGCACGCTGGGCACGGACTACATGGACTACATCGTGGCCGACCGCCACGTCATCCCGCCCGAGCACCACGGCTTCTACAACGAGCGGGTGGTCTACCTGCCCGACGCCTACCTGCCGCCCGCGGTGGGCGTGCAGATCGCCGAGCGCACGCCCACCCGTGCCGAGTGCGGCCTGCCAGACGACGCGGTGGTGTTCTGCAGCTTCAACCACGACTACAAAGTTTCACCGCACATGTTCGCGGTCTGGATGCGCCTGCTCGCTCAGGTCCCAGGCAGCGTGCTCTGGCTGATGTCGCGCAGCGAGTTGTCGCAGCGCCACCTGCGTGACGAAGCTGCGAAGGTCGGCATTGACCCGACCCGCCTCGTGTTTGCCCAGCGCGTGCCGCGGGTGGAAGACCACCTGGCGCGCTACCGCCAGGCCGACCTCTTTCTGGATACGCACCCCTACAACGCGCACACCACCGCCGCCGATGCCCTGCTGGCCGGCCTGCCCGTGGTCACCTACCGTGGCCAGGCCTTTCCGGCGCGGGTGGCGGCCAGCCTGCTGCACGCGGCCGGCCTGCCCGAACTCGTCACCGACAGCCTGGCCGGCTACGAGGCGCTGGTGCTCCAGCTTGCCCGTGATCCCGGGCGCCGCGCCGGCCTGCGTCGCCACCTGACCGAGCACAGCCGCCAAGGCCAGGCGCTGTTCGACACCGCCGGCTTCACGCGTGACTTGGAGGCGATCTATGTGGCGATGTGGCGCAAGAACCAACTGGGCACAGCGCATGACGCGCTGGCGCCTTGAGCTTGTGCGACCGATCGGTGCCGACCGTTTCCCACCATGGCCCAGCCCCTGAACCCCCGGTTGCAGCACACCGCCGTCGTGATCCCGCTGTACCGCCCTGAATTGCCGCGCGACGAGCTTTATGCGCTGCTGCGCTCCTTGCCGTTGCTTGCGGGCCGACCGGTCTTTTTCATCGCCCCGCAGAGCCTGGACCTCAGTTGGTACCGCAGCCGCTGGCCGGAGGTGGGGGTCAAGACCTTCGACGACGCCTACTTCGCGTCGATCCGCGGCTACAACCTGCTGCTGCTGTCGCCGGACTTCTACCGCGCCTTCGACCGCCACGAGTTCATGCTGGTGCTGCAGACCGACGCGATCTTGCTGTCCGACGAGCTGGACCACTGGGCGGGCCAGCCCTACGACTACGTTGGAGCGCCGTGGCCGCAGGGTCTCGAGATCACCGTCGAGGTGGACCGCTTTGCTGGTGCCAACGCCCAGCGCGTGCGCGCCAAGGTCGGCAATGGCGGCTTCAGCCTGCGGCGCATCCGCAAGTGCATCGGCTTGCTGGAGGAGTTTCCGCAGGCGCTGGAGCTGTTCCGGCGCACCGGCTCCAGCGAGGACATCTTCTTTGCGGTGATGGGTCTGCTGTCGGTGGACTTCGTGCTGCCCGGCGAGATGGCGGCGGCTCTGTTTGCAACGGAGCTGCAGCCCGCGCGCTACCACGCGATTCAAGGGCGTCTGCCGATGGGCGTACATGCCTGGCGCAAGCACGACCAAGCCTTCTGGTGTAGTCATTGCCCCGACCTGAATGCAGCGCTGGTGGGGGCGCCGCGCACCGAGTGTGCGGTGAATCAAGGGGACAGGGTCACTGCTTGATCGCCGCATCCCCCGTCCATCGGCAATGCAAAAGGGAAACCACGACATGGCTCATATCCAGCAATTTGTTTATGTCAACGGCGTTCGGCAGTTCTTGCCGGAGTATTTCGAGGCTCGAAGGGTACTTGAAATTGGCAGCCTGAATATCAACGGCTCGGTGCGGCAGTTTTTCCAGGGTTGTGATTACCTTGGGATTGACGTCGGTGAGGGGGCGGGCGTCGACCGCATCTGTCGTGGGCAGGACTTCGATGCACCAGCGGAGTCCTTCGATACCGTGATCACCTGCGAGATGATGGAGCACAACCCAGACTGGGCTCGCACTTGGCTAAACATGATCCGCGTGATGAAGCCCGACGGGCTGCTGGTGCTGACCTGCGCAACCGTTGGACGCAAGCAGCACGGAACCAGTGAGTACCAGCCAGGTGCCTCGCCGCTGACGGTTTCCAAACAGCAGGAGCATTATCGTAACCTGGTGGCCGATGACATCGCCGGCCTGATGCGGTTGGAGCGATGGTTTAGTGAGCACGCTTTTCACGTTGACCATGAAAGTCACGACCTGTATTTCGTCGGCGTAGGTTCCAATGCCGCTGACGGCGTACGTGAGCGCGCGCGCTTACTCATTCGATCGCTGGATCAATATTACGAGAACAAGAATGTGGCAGGTCGGTATTGATGGATCGGCCAGCGCTGCGACGCGTCGCAGGCGTCGGGATATCCGCCGCGCGCGTCGGCCCGATGGCAAAGAGCCGGTGAAAGGAGCCGCTGTTTGGTCTTTCGCTGTGCGGTGCCCGCAGCACCATGTCGGAACCGTCGGTTGGTTCTTAACAGAGGAACGAGAGCACCCCATGAGCATCCACGAGCGCACCGTCAGCCTGGTCACCGGCGGAGCCGGCTTTCTCGGCTCCCACCTCTGCGAGCGCTTGCTCGACCGGGGAGACGAGGTGATCTGTGTCGACAACTTCTTCACCGGCACGCGGCGCAACGTCGAGCACCTGATCGGCCACCCGCGCTTCGAGCTGATGCGCCACGACGTGACCTTCCCGCTGTACGTCGAGGTCGACGAGATCTACAACTTCGCCTGCCCGGCCTCGCCGGTGCATTACCAGCACGACCCGGTGCAGACCACCAAGACCAGCGTGCACGGCGCGATCAACATGCTGGGTCTGGCCAAGCGCGTGGGCGCCAAGATCCTGCAGGCCTCGACCAGCGAGGTCTATGGCGACCCGCAGGTGCACCCGCAGCGCGAGGACTACTGGGGCCACGTCAACCCCAACGGCATCCGCTCCTGTTACGACGAGGGCAAGCGCTGCGCCGAGACGCTGTTCTTCGACTACCACCGCCAGCACCGCCTGCGCATCAAGGTGATGCGCATCTTCAACACCTACGGCCCGCGCATGCACCCCAACGACGGCCGCGTGGTGTCGAACTTCATCGTCCAGGCGCTCAAGGGCGAGCCCATCACGCTGTACGGCGAGGGCCTGCAGACGCGCTCGTTCCAGTACGTCGATGACCTGATGGACGGCTGCCTGCGCCTGATGGGCACCGGCGATGCGGTGACCGGGCCGATGAACATCGGCAACCCGGTGGAGCTGACGATCCGCGAGCTGGCCCAGGCGGTGCTGCGCCTGACGGGCTCGCGCTCGCCGTTGGTGTTCCGCCCGCTGCCGCAGGACGACCCGATGCAGCGCTGCCCGGACATCACGCTGGCGCGCGAGACGCTGGGCTGGGCGCCCCGCGTGGCCCTGGAGCAGGGCCTGCAGCAGACGATCGAGTACTTCGATCGCCTGCTGGGCCGTGGCGCTGCAGCCCCCGCCGAGGGGCGTGACGTGGTCCGCCTGGCCGCCTGAGCCACCGGTCTGCGCCCCCGATCCATCGATCGTTCCCGCCTGGAGAGTCCATGTCCGCCGTGCTGGCCAGCCCCTTGCGCGCGCTGCGTGATCCCGACCTGCCGTCGCGCCACAGCCGCGAGCTGATGACCTTCGGGCAGGACGACGCCCTGTTCTTCCAGGCTTCGGCGCGGCAGACGCGCCAGCGCCGCCTGCGCGAGCACTTCGCCGCGCAGCCGGTGCAGCGCCTCCTGATCGGCAACAACCTGCGGGGTTTCGACTACCGCCACGCGAGCGTGCCGGTGGGCTTCCTGGACAAGGGCTGCTTCGAGTACGCCGATGCGGCGGCGCTGGAGCAGATGGTCGAGGTGGTCCGCGATGCCGTGGTGATCGTCAACAACAACGACGTCGGGCACGGCAACGCGATGCCCGGCTTCACCGAGCTGCTGCGGCGCTGCGAGCGCACGGTCTTCATCGGCTGGGATTGGGACAACCACCACTGGCTCGAAGTCAGCTGCTTTCTGGCCGCGCACAGCGACGTGTACGCACCGGCGCATCACGAAAACCTCTACCTGCTCAGCCGCTACAACGCCACGCTCGCCGGGCCGGTGTACTGCGCCGCGGTGCAGTGGCCGCGCGCCTTCCTGACCGAGCAGTTGCCGGCCATGCTGACGGCCGAGCGCAGCGACGCACCCCTGGGCAAGCACATTCCCTACGCGCCCTTCGGCTTTCGCAACCGCGTGGTGACCACGCTGAGCCAGCGCTACCCGTCGATCGGCTTCAGCGACCGCAGCTTCCACGTGCGCACGCCCGAGGAGCGCCTGGCGGAATGGACGGCGCACAAGCTGCACTGGATCGTTCCGGTACTCAACGACGTGCCGATCCGCATCTTCGACGCGCTGATCACCGGCGGCATTCCGGTGCTGCCAGAGTCGCTGCGGCACCTGCCGCCGGTGCGGGACCTGCCGCGTGAACACGTCGTCTTCTACGGCCCGCAGGACATCGTCGAGCCACAGGCCGTGGTCGAGCAGGGTGTTGCGCTTTTCGACCGAGGCGGGCGTGAAGGCATCGCCGCGCGGCACCGCCTGGCGCTGGATCGTCACCACGGCGACCAGTGCATCGCGCAGATGCTGGCCGCAGCGACCGAGCAATTCGGGCTGCGGTTCTGAACCGGCGCCGGGGGCTCGGCAAGCGGGCCCACGCCGCCGGTAAACCGGGTGGAAGGCGCTCTGTTCCACCCGTCGCCCGCCGAGGGCGCATGACACAGTGACGAAGCTGGGCTGACACATGCCGCGCCGACCGCCCAGGTTGGCACCGTCGTCACCGCGCGCACTTCCACTCCGCCATGTCCGACGCCCCCCCGTCTCTGCCCGACTTCACCGACGACCCGCTGCTGCAGTCGCTGGTCTGGCTGTGCGCTCACCACGGACGGGAGCGCAGTGCGGTCTCGCTGCTGGCGGGTGCGGGCATCGCGCAGATGCTCACGCCGCCGCTGGCGGTGCGGGTGTTGCAGGCGGCGGGCTTCAACGCTTCCTTGGTCGAGCGAGAGCCCGGGCAGATCCTGGCGCTGCTGTTGCCGGCCATTCTTCTGCTCAAGAACGGCGACGCCTGTGTGCTGACCGAGCGGGTGGTGCAGGGCCGGCAGTTGCGCTACCGCATCCTGATGCCGCCCTCCGAGCCCGGCCAGTCGCCAGTCGAGGTGCTGGCCAGCGAGGAGGAGTTGCGCCCGGAGTACACCGGCCTGGTGCTTTTTGCGACGCCGCGCCTGGCGGCCACCGATCGTCAGGCGGGGGGCGCCGTCGACGACCTGGCGCTGGGCGGGCGCCACTGGCTCTGGGGTACGCTGCGCCGTTTTGTCCCGTATTACCGCGGCGCGATGCTGGCGGCGCTGCTGAGCAATGTGCTGGTCCTGGCGGTGGGGCTGTTCACCTCGGTGGTCTACGACCGGGTGATTCCGCACCAGGCTTTCGTGACGCTGTGGTCGCTGGCCATCGGTGCCGGGCTGGCGGTGGTGTTCGATCTCTTCGCGCGCCAGCTGCGCAGCCATCTGATCGACCTGGCCGGCAAGAAGGCCGACCTGCTGCTGGGCGCGATCCTGTTTCGCAAGGCGCTGTCGATCCGCCTGGAGAACCGACCGGAGTCGGCCGGCTCCTTCGCCCATCATCTGGCGCAATTGGAGGTGGTGCGCGAGTTCACCACCTCGGCGACGATGTCGGCCATCAGCGATCTGCCCTTCATCGCGCTGTTCGTGGCGATGATCTGGTTCACCGGCGGCGAGCTGGTGCTGGTGATGCTGGTGGCGATTCCGCTGATCCTCGGCCTCACCTTTGCGATCCAGGCCGTGCTGCGCCGGGCGATGACCGCCAACCAGCGCCAGACGGCGGACATGCATGGCCTGCTGATCGAGACGATGGAGGGCATGGAGACGGTGCGGGCGGCCAGCGCACAGGGCCACTTCCAGCGCCAGTACGAAGAGGCCAACGCGGCGGCGGCCCACACCTCGCTGCGCGCTCGCGCGCTGTCGAGCTGGGTCAACAACCTCTCGGCGGTGTCGCAGCAGTTCATCACCGTGGTGATGCTGGTCTGGGGCGTGCACCTGATCCACGACGGCCACCTCACGGGCGGCGCGCTGATCTCGGCGGTGATGTTCGCGGGCCGGGCGCTGGCGCCGCTGGCTGGCGTGGTGGCGCTGGCCTCGCGCTACCAGGGCGCGCGCGCCGCGCTGCGCATGCTTGACCAGCTGATGGCCCAGCCCAGCGAGCGCGATGAGCTCAAGCGCTACCTGCCGCGCCCGCGCATCCAGGGCCAGCTCGGCCTGCGCGACATCGGCTTCACCTACCGCAACGCCGGCCAGGCCAGCGGCCCGGCGGTGCTCAAGGACCTGACGCTGCACATCGCCGCGGGCGAGCGCGTGGCCATCCTGGGCAAGATCGGCAGTGGCAAGTCGACGGTGCTGCGCCTGCTGGCCGGGCTCTACCAGCCGGGCGACGGTTACACCGAGGTCGATGGCATCGACCTGCGTCAGATCGACCCGGCCGATTACCGCGCCCATGTGGGCTTCGTGGCCCAGGAGCCGCGGCTGTTCCGTGGCAGCCTGCGCGAGAACATCCTGCTCGGGCGGGCGCAGGCGCTGGCCGAAGGGCTCCCCGAGGTGCTGCGCCTCACCGGGCTGGACAAGGTGGCTGCCGCGCACCCCAGCGGGCTGGACATGCCGGTGGGCGAGGGCGGCAGCATGCTGTCGGGCGGGCAGCGCCAGCTGGTCGCGCTGGCGCGCTGCCTGGTGACCCAGCCGCAGGTGCTGCTGATGGACGAGCCGACCAGTTCGATGGACGCGCAGACCGAGCAGCAGTTCATCGCCCAGCTCAAGGGGCTGCTGGAGCAGCGCACGCTCGTCGTGGTGACGCACCGGCCCGCACTGCTCGAACTGGTCGACCGCATTGTGGTGATGGAGGCGGGCCGAGTGATCGTCGACGGACCGAAGGCCAAGGTTCTCACTGCCCTGGCCGGCCCGCGCCCCGGCGCACCGCGCGCACCAGGTGCGGCCGAGGTGGCGGCGGCCGCGGGCGTGCCGGTCCCTGCCGCCGGTCCCGCCTTGAACGTGGTCAGCTGAGGCCGATGCGATGAGCGCCGTGCCCGATCGCTTGAAGGCAACGAACGCCGCGGCGGCTCCGTTCTGGCGCCGGTGGATCGACCGCCTGCCTGGGCGCCGCCCGGCGACTGCCTCGGTGGCTGCGACTGCGACTGCAACTGCAACTGCGACGGCGGTCGCGACGTCGGCTGGGGCCCCCTCGACCAATGCCGGCCCCTCGCGTGGGGTGCAGACGGGGGCCGCGCTGCGCCGGGGTCGGGCCACGCCCGCGACGGTGGGCATTCCGCTGGGCGTGGCGCGGGTACCGGTCTCCGAGGCCATCCCCGGAAATCCTGGGCCTCAGCGCGAGCCGGACGTTGCGCGCGCCGAGCCACCGCTGTTGACCGAGCGGCTGCCCACCCGCGAGCGCGCCCCGCAAGCTGCCGATGCGCCGGCGGTACCGAGTGAGGCTGGGGTCAAGCACTCGCCCGGCCGCTTCGTGCGCGGCGACGAGCAGTTGCTCGAGGGCGTGCGCGCGGCGATGGCGCAGGAGAAGTCGCCGCAGGCGCTTTGGGCGCTCTACCTGTTGTGCGTGGCGGTGGCGGTGGCGGTGGTTTGGGCGGTGTACGCCAAGGTGGACATCGTCGCGCGGGCCGAGGGTCGCATCGTGCCCGAGGCCCACGAGCAGGTGATTGCCAGCCTGGAGCCTGGCATCCTGCGTGCACTGCATGTGCGTGAAGGCGCCATCGTCAACGCCGGTGAAGATCTGGTCCAGCTGGATCCGACGCGCGTGAGCGCCCAGCAGAACGAGGGCCTGGCCAAGCAGACGGCGCTGCGCGCCACGGCGGCGCGGCTGCTGGCAGAGGTGGCGGGCAAGCCGCTGAACTTTCCGCCCGAAGTGCGCATCGATGCGGCCGTCGTCGCCGCCGAGACCGAGGCCTATGAGGCGCGCCAGCAGGCGCTGCGGGAGGGCATTGAGCTGACGCGCCGCAGCATGGCCCTGCTGGACAACGAGCTCGCCACGGCTCAGCACATGGCCGAGCAGGGGCTGATGTCGGAGGTCGAGGTCATGCGGCTGCGCCGCCAGCGCAATGAGCTGCTGATGCAGGTGCAGGAGCGACGCAATCGATTTCGCCAGGAGGCGTCCACCGAGTTGTTGCGGGTGCGCACCGAGCTGGCGCAGCTGGGCGAGCAGCAGGTGGTGCGCGATGACGCGCTCAAGCGCACGGTGCTCAAGTCCCCGCTGCGGGGCATCGTCAAGAACATCCGCATCAACACCATCGGTGGCGTGGTCACGGCTGGGGCACCGATCCTGGAGATCGTGCCGCTGACCGACAAGGTGCTGGTCGAGGCGCGCATCAAGCCGGCGGACATCGGGTTTGTGCGCGTGGGGCAGGCCGTGACGGTCAAGCTGACGGCGTACGACTATTTCAATTACGGGGGTTTGACAGGTACCATCGACTACATCAGCCCAGACGCACTGGGCGAGGACAGCCGGATGGGGGCCGCCGACACCAGCTACTACCGCGCACGCATCCGCACCGACGCGTCCACCCTGCGCGCCAAGGACAACCAGGCTTTGCCGGTGCTGCCTGGCATGACGGCGTCGGTGGAGGTCCGCACTGGAGACCGCACGGTGATGGAGTACCTCCTCAAGCCCCTGCTCAAGGGCACCGAGGCGATGCGCGAGCGCTGAACCCCCCCGCCCTGGCCGAAACGACGTGGAGACCCGACCCCGATGAACTCGATCCGCTGCGTGGCCGCCGCTGTGCTGGCCGTTCTCGCCACCTCGGCGGCTCAGGCCGCTGCCGGCTATTGCGAAGACCCTGCCGAGTCACGCGCCAGCGTGCCCACGCTGCCGGAGGTGGGGCGCATCGGCCCGTCCGCGCTGTTCGATGGCATGAGCGCGGGCAATGGCCTGGAGCAGCTCGGCCAGCTCGCCCGCGAAGCGGTGGGCGCCAGCGCCGACGCGCGTGGGGCTGAGCACAACCGCAGCGCGGCGGTGGAGGATCTGAAGCAGTCGGAGGCGGGCAAGGCGCCGAACGTCTCGCTCGGTGGCGGGCTGGGTCTGGGGCAGACCCGCGTGGGGCAGACCACCCAGGGCGTCAGCGGCACGGGCTCGGCCTCGGTCAGCGTGTCTGCGCCGCTGTACGACGGTGGCCGGCTGGACCGCCTGGGCGACTACCGCAAGCGCTTGATCGACGCCAGCGATCAGGGCCTGTCCAGCTCGCGCGAGCGGGCGGTGCGCGAGGCGCTGACCACGGTGATCGACCGCAACCGCTACCGCCTGCAGCTGCGCGTGTACCAGCAGTACGTGGCCAAGCTGAGCTGCCTGGCACAGTCTCTGGAGAAGATCGTCGCGCAGGACCGCGGTCGCTCCAGCGAGCTGTTGCAGGCGCGCAAGGGCCTGCGCCAGGCGGAGATCTCCCGCGACGAGGCGGTGGCCTCGCTGCGTCAGACCGATGCGCGGCTGCGCCTGATCGTCGCAGGCAACGTTTCGCCCTGGGGCGCAGTGGGCGTGCCGCTGCTGCAGGTGCCCGATCTGCCGCAGGTGCTGGGCGAGATCGACCGCAGCCCCGAGGTGCGCCAGCTGCGTCTGCAGGCCGATGCGCAGGAGAGTTTGGCGCGCGCGACGCAGGCCGAGGGCTCACCGCAGGTCCGCTGGCAGGTCGGCGCCAACACCGGCCGCGCGGCGCAGACCAACAGCACGGCCTGGAACGCCGGGTTGACGCTGGCCTACACGCTCGACGATGGTGGCGCCATCGCCGCGGGCACGCGCGCGGCGGTGGAGCGAGCGGCTGCAGCGCGGCGCGCTCAGGAGGCGCTGGTGACCGAGCGCAGCAAGCTGGCCGGCACTTACCACGACGCGGCGCGCACCGCCTTTCAGCGCGCCAACCACTACGCCGGCGTGCTGGCCGACAGCGACCAGGTGCGCAACGCCACCTACGAGCAGTGGGCCAAGCTCGGCCGCCGCTCCCTGTTCGACCTGATGTCCGCCGAGTCGGAGCACTACCAGCTGCGTGTGTCCTACGTGAACGCGCTGCACGACGGTTTTCAGGCGGCCATGCAGCTGCGCGCCACGGGCGCCGGCCTGCTGCCCTGGCTGGCGCCGGAGCTGAGTGAGGCGGCGCCGCCTGCGGCCGGTCGGCGCTGAACCTCGCCGCCTGGGTATGAAAAAGCGCGCCCTCGGGCGCGCTTTGTTCTTGGCGGCAGACGCGGTGCAGGGCCGGGTCAGTCCTGGGTGGCGTGGCGGTGGTACTCGGTCACCAGCTCGACTTCATTCTTCGAGCCCAGCATCACGCTGACGCGCTCGTGCAGCGCGCTGGGGTTGATGTCCATGATGCGCTGGCTGCCGTTGGTGGCCATGCCGCCGGCCTGCTCGACGATGAAGGCCATCGGGTTGGCCTCGTACATCAGGCGCAGCTTGCCCGGCTTCTTGGGCTCGCGCTTGTCCCAGGGGTACATGAACACGCCGCCGCGGGTGAGGATGCGGTGCACGTCGGCGACCATCGAGGCCACCCAGCGCATGTTGAAGTCCTTGCCGCGCGGGCCTTCTTTGCCGGCCAGGCACTCGTCGATGTAGCGCTTGACCGGGTCGGCCCAGTGGCGCATGTTCGACATGTTGATCGAGAACTCCTTGGTGTCGGCGGGGATCTGCACTTGGTCGGCGGTCAGCACCCAGGAGCCGGTCTCGCGGTCCAGCGTGAACATCGCCACGCCGTCGCCAAAGGTCAGCACCAGCGTGGTTTGCGGGCCGTAGACGCAGTAGCCGGCCGCGGCCTGCTGCTTGCCGGGCTGCATGAAGTCCTCTTCGCTGACGCCGCGGTGGTTGCTCACCTTGCGCAGCACCGAGAAGATGGTGCCGATCGATACGTTGACGTCGATGTTCGACGAGCCGTCCAGCGGATCGAACAGCAGCAGGTACTCGCCTTGCGGGTAGCGGTGCGGCACGACGTGGATGCTGTCCATCTCCTCGGAGGCCATGGCCGCCAGGTGGCCGCCCCACTCGTTGGCCTCGATCAGCACCTCGTTGGCGATCACGTCGAGCTTCTTCTGCACCTCGCCCTGCACGTTTTCGGTCTCGGCCGAGCCCAGCACCTCGCCGAGAGCGCCCTTGTTCACCGAGATGGCGATGCGCTTGCAGGCCCGCGCCACCACTTCGATCAGCAGGCGCAGCTGCGGCTGGATGTGGGCGTGCTCGCGCTGGTGCTCGACCAGATAGCGGGTCAGGGAAATGCGTTTGTCATTCATCGGCAACCTCCTAAAGTGATCGAAATGGGCTGGGCGGCGGGCGCCAGGATTGTCGCGATCAGTCCGCGAGCGAGCGCGTGACGATTTCGCGCGTATCGGGAGACAGTTCGCCCTTGGCGGCCACGCGGGCGATCGCCTCGCGCGCGGCGCTGCGGTAGGGCTCGGCCAGGGCGCGCCAGCGGTCGAGCGCGCGCGCCAGGCGGGCGGCCAGCTGCGGGTTGAAGGCGTCGATCTCGACCACCTTCTCGGCCCAGAACACGTAGCCCGCGGCGTCGGCGCGGTGCAGCACCGCCGGGTTCTGCGTCATGATCATCAGCAGGCTGCGGGCGCGGTTCGGGTTCTTCAGAGTGAAGTCCGGGTGCTGCGCCAGCGCCTTGATGCGGGCGAAGACCTTGCCGTCGCGCTCACTGGCGCCGGCCTGCAGTGCGAACCACTTGTCCACCACCAGCGCCTCGCCACGGAACAGCGCGTGGAAACGCTCCAGCGCCGGTTCGGCCAGGGCGGCGTGGGCGTGGACCAGCGCGGCCAGCGCGCCGTAGCGGTCGGTCATGTTGCCGGCGTCCTTGACGCGCTGGTAGGCACGGCCCGGCCACAGCGGGTCGTTGCGCAGGCCGGCGTCCAGCACCAGCATCGCCAGCGCCAGGTTGGCCAGCGCGCGCCGGCCGGTGGACAGCGGGTCGGGGCGGTAGCCGCCGTTGTCCTGGTGCGTCTCCCAGGCCCAGACCCAATCCTCGTGCAGTGCCTGGGCGAGCTGCAGGCGCATCGTCTCGCGCGCGGCGTGGATGCGCTGCGGGTCGATGGGCACGCCCTGCTCGGCCAGCCGCTCGGCCAGGTAGGCCTCGCTGGGCAGCGTCAGCACCAGCTCCTTGAAGGCGGCGTCCAGCCGCTCGTCGCGCAGCACGCGGCGCAGCGCCTGCAGGTAGGCGTCGTCCAGCGCCTGGGCGGCCCCGTCGGCCTGGGCGGCGGCCAGCAGGCGCGCCAGCGCCAGCTTCTGGCTGGCTTCCCAGCGGTTGAAGGCGTCGCGGTCGTGCGCCAGCAGCGTGAAGAGCTCGGCCTCCGAGGCGGCCCACTCCAGCACCACCGGGGCGGAGAAGCCGCGCAGCAGCGAGGGCACCGGCGCTTCGCTCAGCCCTTCCAGGCCGGTGAAGACCCAGGTCTGGCTGGGCTGCTCCAGCACCAGCACGCGCTCGCTGCCCGCTGGCGCCGCTTCACCGGCCAGCTGCAGGGGCAGCGCGACGCCATCGGCGGCGACCAAGCCCAGCGCCACCGGGATGACGAAGGGCAGCTTCTCCGCCTGACCGGGCGTGGCCAGGGCGCGCTGGGCCAGCGTCAGGGTGTAGGTGCCGGCGGCGGCGTCGAACTGGCCACTGGCGCTCAGGCGCGGCGTGCCGGACTGAGCGTACCAGCGCTTGAAGGCGTCCAGGCGAACGCTCAGGTCGCTGCCCGGGTTCGCGTCGGCGATCGCCTGGGCGAAGTCGTCGCAGGTCACCGCCTGGCCGTCATGGCGCTGGAAGTACAGGTCCATGCCGCGGCGGAAACCGTCGCGGCCCACCAGCGTGGCCATCATCCGCACCACCTCGGCGCCCTTTTCGTAGACGGTGGCGGTGTAGAAGTTGTCGATCGCCTGGTACTGGTCGGGGCGCACCGGGTGCGCCATCGGGCCAGCGTCCTCGACGAACTGGAACTGGCGCAGCTGGCGCACGTCCTCGATGCGCTTGACGGCGCGCGCTGATGCCTCGCCCGCCATGTCCTGGCTGAACTCCTGGTCGCGGTAGACCGTCAGGCCTTCCTTCAGGCTGAGCTGGAACCAGTCGCGGCAGGTGATGCGGTTGCCCGTCCAGTTGTGGAAGTACTCGTGGCCGACCACGCCCTCGACGTTGCCGAAGTCCACGTCGGTGGCGGTGGCCGGGTTGGCGAGAACGAACTTCGTGTTGAAGATGTTCAGTCCCTTGTTCTCCATCGCGCCCATGTTGAAGTCGCTGACCGCGACGATCATGAAGCGCTCCAGGTCCAGGCTCAGGCCGAAGCGGGCCTCGTCCCAGGCCACCGAGGCGATCAGCGAGTTCATCGCGTGCTCGGTCTTGTCCAGGTCGCCGGCGCGCACGTAGACCTGCAGCAGGTGGTCACGGCCCGAGCGGCTGCGGATCTTCTGTTCGCGGCAGACCAGGTTGCCGGCCACCAGCGCAAAGAGGTAGGCGGGCTTGGGGTGCGGGTCGCTCCAGACCGCATAGTGGCGGCCCTTGTCCAGCGTGCCCGATTCGATCAGGTTGCCGTTGGACAGCAGCACCGGGTAGGCCTTCGCGTCGGCCTTGAGGGTGACCTTGAACACCGCCATCACGTCCGGGCGGTCCAGGAAGTAGGTGATGCGGCGGAAGCCCTGCGCCTCGCACTGCGTGAAGAAGGCCCCCTGCGAGGTGTACAGGCCGGACAGCTCGGTGTTCTTCTCCGGCGCGCAGGTGTTGCGGATCTCCAGGTCGAAGGGCTCGGCCGGCAGCTTGTCCAGCACCAGCTGGCCGCCCTCGTTGCGGAAGGAGACGCTCTCGCCGTTGACCAGCACGCGCGTGAGCGTGATGGCCTCGCCGTCCAGCCGCAGGGCCTCGCCCGGGCGGTCGGCGTTGGGCTCGACGCGCATGCGGTTGATCACCAGCGTCTTGGCCGGTTCGAGGTCGAAGGTCAGATCGACGCTGCGGATCCAGTGGCTGGGCGCGGTGTAGTCCTCACGGCGGACCAGCACGGGGTTGCTGCCTTCACGCAGGGGGGGGTCTCTCTCGGTACGTTCGGGGAGCCTCAGGCCGCGTTCAGGCGGCCTGGGCGGGGAGGGGGGAGGGCAACGATTCGGGCAGCACGTAGCCGGTGAAGTCCGCCATCGTGCCGATCAGGTTGGTGCAGCCGGCGAAGGCCTCGGCCGGCAGGGTGGTCGTCAGCGCCACCGCGGGCATGCCGGCGCGGCGCGCGGCCTCGATGCCCAGCGGCGCGTCCTCGAACACCAGGCAGGCGGCCGGCGCCACGCCCAGGCGCTCGGCCGCGGCCAGGAAGATGTCGGGGTGCGGCTTGCCACGCAGCCCATCCGCGGGCGAGGTGACCGTGTCCACCCAGTCGGCCATGCCGAAGCGCTCGAAGGCCACGCGGATGTTCTCCGGCGGCGCGGCGGTGCACACCGCCAGCTTCAGCCCGCGCGCGCGGGCCGCGGCGCAGACCGCCTCGGCGCCGGCGATCAGCTGCAGCTCGCGGGCGGCGATCTCGCGGTAGAGCTCTTCCTTGCGCCAGGCCAGCGCCTCCAGCTCGGCGGCGGGCCGGCCGGGGAAGAGATCGACCAGGATCTCCAGGTTCGTGCGCCCGGCGGTGGCCTCGAAGAAGCCGGCCTCGTCGAAGGCCAGGCCGAGTTCCGCGTGCCAGAGCTGCCAGGAGCGGTGGTGCAGCGGCATGCTGTCGATCAGCGTGCCATCCATATCGAACAGGACGGCCCCCAGGGCGACGGACTCGGCGCGACCTGACATCACAGGCCCTGTTTCAGGCTGGCCTCGATGAAGGCATCGAGATCGCCGTCCAGCACCTTCTGCGTCGCGGAGATTTCCACGTTGGTGCGCAGGTCCTTGATGCGGCTGTTGTCCAGCACGTAGCTGCGGATCTGGTGGCCCCAGCCGACGTCGGTCTTGGTGTCTTCCAGCTTCTGCTGCGCTTCCAGGCGCTTGCGCATCTCGAAGTCGTACAGGCGCGAGCGCAGGCGCTTCCAGGCCACGTCGCGGTTGCTGTGCTGGCTGCGCCCGTCCTGGCACTGCACCACGATGCCGGTCGGGATGTGCGTCAGGCGCACCGCCGAGTCGGTCTTGTTGATGTGCTGGCCGCCTGCGCCCGAGGCGCGGAAGGTGTCGGTGCGCACGTCGGCCGGGTTGATGTCGATCTCGATCGAGTCATCGACTTCCGGGTAGACGAACAGCGACGCGAACGAGGTGTGCCGCCCGCCCGACGAGTCGAAGGGGCTCTTGCGCACCAGGCGGTGCACGCCGGTCTCGGTGCGCAGGTGGCCGAAGGCGTAGTCGCCCTCCACCTTCAGCGTCGCGCTCTTGATGCCGGCCGTGTCGCCTTCGGTGATGTCTTCCACCGTCGCGGTGAAGCCCTTGCGCTCGCAGTACTTCAGGTACTGGCGCAGCAGCATGTTGGCCCAATCGCAGGCCTCGGTGCCGCCGGCGCCGGCCTGGATGTCGATGAAGCAGTTGCTCGGGTCGGCCGGGTTGCTGAACATGCGGCGGAATTCGAGCTTCTCGATCGACTCGCGCAGCGCGCCCACTTCGCCCTCGATCATGCCCAGGCCGTCCAGGTCGCCCTCTTCCTTGCTCATTTCATAGAGCTCGGTGTTGTCGGCCAGGTTGCTGGTCAGGTGGTCGATCGTGCCCACCACGTCTTCCAGCGTGCGCTTCTCCTTGCCCAGCTCCTGCGCCCGCTTCGGGTCGTTCCAGATGTCCGGGTTCTCGAGCGCGGCGTTGACTTCCTGCAGCCTCAGCGACTTGCGTTCGTAGTCAAAGATACCCCCTTAGCGCGGTGGTGCGCTCGCTGAGGTCGGCCAGGGCGGTGCCGATGGCGTTGATCTGTTCGATGTCCATGGATCAAACCGGTTGGTGGTGTCACCGCCGGCCGCGCCAGCACCCGGGGTGCCCCCGCGGCCGCGGGAAAGCCCACGATTTTCGCACGGTCCACCGCCGATTCGCGCCCGCTCAGCCGACCGGCGGATCGCCGGCGTCGAGAAAGGATTTCATCCGCTGCGCCAGCGCCTGCGGCTGGTCGTGGTGCAGCATGTGGCCGCAGTCGCTCAGCAGGTGCCGCTCCAACGTGGGCACCACCGCCAGGCGGGACTCGAAGTCCTCGCGCGGGTAGCGGTGGCCCCACCACTTCGTCACGTCCGTCTCGCGGCCCTCCACCCAAAGCACCGGCGCGGTGATCGCGCGCCAGCAGGCCAGCACCTCGTCGACGCGGTAGAGGATCGGGTTGACGTGCTTGTGCGCCGCATCGCCCAGGATCTCCCACTGCCCGGGGGCCGCCTCGCGCGACCAGTGCGGCGCCAGCCACGCGGCGCGGTCCGCGCGCAGCCGCGGGTTGTTCTTCATCAGCCGCTCGGCCACCGCCGCCAGGCTGGGGTAGCTGCGCAGCGCGCTGGGCTCGGCCAGCTCGTCCAGCCACTGCGTGTAGCGCCGGGGGGCCTGCTCGGGGGTATTGCGCGGCATGCCGAAGCCTTCCAGGTTCACCAGCCGGCGGATGCGCGCCGCGCGCACGCCCGCGTACAGCATCACCACGTTGCCGCCCATGCTGTGGCCGACCAGGTCGATCGGCGCCGCCGCGTCCAGCCCCAGCTCCGGTGCGCGCAGCAGCGCATCCAGGTCGGCGAGGTAGTCCGGGAACCAGTAGCTGTCCACCGCCGGGCCCTGGCTCAGGCCGAAGCCGCGCCAGTCCGGCGCGATCACGCAGCGCGCCTCGCCTTCGAGGGCCGCCAGCTCATCGACCAGGAACTGGTAGGACGCCCCCACGTCCATCCAGCCATGCACCATCACCAGCGCCGGGCGCTGCGGCGTCACCAGCGACGGGTCACCCCAGACGTGGACGTGATAGCGCTGCGTGCGGCGCAGCGTCACCGTCAGCGACCGGGCGCTGCGACGGGGCGAGTAAGGGCGGGCGTCTGGGGCGGAGGCGGGGGTGGCGTTCGGCATCCCGCCACTGTAGGGGCGCCGCGCCGGGCCCCCTGTCGACGCGGTGACAGCGCTGGGCTGGGGAGATCCCCAGGCTAAGCGGTGGCTTCGGCCGGCCCCACATCCTCGTAAATCTGATCCAGCGGCAGGGTCAGCGCGACGCTGGCCAGCGTCACCTCGCCCTCCGGGCCGGCCGGGTGCAGCACCCACAGCCCGTCGGAGCCCTTGCGGAACAGGTCCACGTGGCGGCGCTCCGGCTCGACCAGCAGGTACTCTTGCAGGCTCGGCAGCTGCTGATACAGCTCGAACTTGCGGCCCCGGTCGTACGCCGCGGTCGACTCCGACAGCACTTCGACCACGAGCTTTGGCGCCGTCTTGGCCAGTTCCGCCTCCGGCCCCCGATCCACCGGATCGCAGGTGACCAGCACGTCGGGGTAGAGCACCGCGTCGGCCGCCCGCACGTGCACCTTCATGCCCTCGATGTGCACGCGGCAGGGCGTGCCACGCAGGGCCTGGCGCAGGGCCATGTAGATGTTGCCGCTGACCAGGTTGTGCGTCGCCCGCGCACCGGTCATCGCGAACACCTCGCCCGCAAGAAACTCGTGGCGCTCGGCCTGCTTCTCCTCCCAATCCAGGTAGTCCTGCAGGGAGAAGTCGTGGCGCGGTTGAGGGACGGCGGACATGGGCGTGCTGCGATCCAGGTCGATGTGGCCGCATGGTAGCGCCACAGTCGCCGAGGGTGCCACCGCCACCGCCACCGCCAACCGGCGGCAACCCGCCGCGCTCGCCGCTCAGCCCATCTTCACCGCCGTGCCGCTGACCGACACCAGCATCATCCCGTTCGACTCGCCGAGCACCGCGTAGTCGAAGGTCACGCCAACGATGCCGTCCGCCCCCAGCTCCTTGGCCGACTCGATCATGTCCGCCTGCGCCGCCTTGCGCGCCCCGGCCAGCGCCCGCTCGTAGCCGCCGGCCCGCCCGCCCACCACGTCGCGGATCGACGAGAACAGGTCGCGGAACAGGTTCGCGCCGATGATGGCTTCGCCATTGACCAGCCCGAGGTACTGCGCCACCTTGGCCGCCTGGCCGTCGGGGTGGACGGTGGAGAGGAAGAAGGGGTCGTCCTTTTTTGAAAACCAGCCCATGGGTGCTCCTGGGAGTGTCCGTACTTGCTGTTTAGACCCCAGCGCAGACGGCATCCAGCGCGTCGCGCAGCGCCGCCCCGCAGTGGGCCAATGACGCCACGGGCTGCTTCAGCAGCCGGGCATCCAGCGGTGCGGCCAGCCAGGGCTGGGCGAACACGGTCTGGCCTTCGATCTCGAAGGTGGGGGCCAGGCGCGTCGGCCGGGGGGAGGGGCTGCCGGCATCGCGGGCCAGCGGAACGACGAGCCGGGTGCGCAATTCGCCAAGCAGGCGGCTTTGCACGTCCACCACGTAGGGCATGCCGGCTTGGGAGCGTGCACTGGGGTTGGGGTAGACGTCGTACTGGGCCATGGCGAGCTGCGAGCTGGAGACGGTTCACCAGACCCGCAGGTCGTCGTTCCAAAGGCCGTGGGCGTCGAACTGGGCGTTCTGTTCGGCCAGCCAACCGGCGTAGCGCTGGTTGAAATCCGCCAGGCGCTGCCCGGCGTCGCGCTCGGCCGTCAGGCGCTGATAGTCGGCCCAGGAGAGCAGAACGGTGTCGGGCCGGCCGGCTTTTTCGACGATGACCGGCTCTTCCTTGGCCTGCAGGCACAAGGCGCCGAAGCGGTTCTTGGCGTCCGTGGCGGTCACGTTCATGCTGGGTTCCCCATTCCCTGGCGAAGAAGGATTGGCCATTTTAGCCAATGTGACGCGGGGCGGCGGGGCGCGTCCGCGGCCCTCAGCCCACCCCCTCCACCACCATCTGCACCCGCTGGCGCCCCTGGTACTCATCCAGGCTGATGCGGTAGGCCAGGCGCACCTTGGCGGGCAGGGGCTGGCTCTGGCCGAACCAGATGGCGTCGCGCAGCTGGCCGGCGTGGCGCACGCTGAGCTTGAGGTGCTTCTCGCCGACCAGGCGCTGGTTGACGATCTCGACCTCGTCGGTGAAGACCGGCGCCTCGAAGGCCTGGCCCCAGACCTGGGCGTCGAGCAGGGCGATGGTGGCGGGCTGGAAGTACTCGGCCGCCAGCGGCCCGTCGGTAGCGATGCGCCGCTGCAGCGCGGCGGGGTCCAGCCCCTCGCGGGCGACCTGCTGGAAGGCGGCGTCGAAGGTGTCGAAGTCCTCTTCCGCGATCGTGCAGCCGGCGGCCATGGCGTGGCCGCCGAACTTCTTGAGCACCTCGGGGTGGCGCTTGGCGACCAGGTCCAGCGCGTCGCGCAGGTGAAAGCCGGGGATGGAGCGCCCTGAGCCCTTGAGCAGGCCGTCCGCCCCGATGGCGAAGACGAAGGTGGGGCGGTGCAGGCGGTCCTTGACGCGGCCGGCGACGATGCCGACCACGCCTTCGTGGAAGTCGGGGTCGAAGAGGGCGATGGCCGCGGGCGGCTCGGCGGACTCGCCGTCGATCTCCGGCATCAGCAGGTCGAGCAGTGCCTCGGCCTGTTCGCGCATGCCGGCCTCGACCTCGCGGCGTTCGCGGTTGATGGCGTCGAGCTGGCGGGCGAGTTCGGCGGCGCGGCCGGCGTCGTCGGTGAGCAGGCATTCGATGCCCAGCGTCATGTCGGCCAGCCGGCCGGCGGCGTTCAGGCGCGGGCCCAAGGCGAAGCCGAAGTCGAAGGCGCTGGCGCGCTCGGCGGCGCGGCCGGCGGCGGCAAAGAGCGCGGCCACGCCGGCTTGCATGCGCCCGGCGCGGATGCGCTTGAGGCCCTGGGCGACGAGGCGGCGGTTGTTGGCGTCGAGCCGGACCACGTCGGCCACGGTGCCCAGCGCGACCAGGTCGAGCAGGGCGTCGAGCTTGGGCTGGTTGCTGGCGTCGAAGGCGCCGCGTGCGCGCAGCTCGGCGCGCAGCGCGAGCAGCACATAGAACATGACGCCCACGCCGGCGAGCGACTTGCTCTCGAAGCCGCAGCCCGGCTGGTTGGGGTTGACGATCACGTCGGCCGCCGGCAGCGTGGGCTGGCCCTCGGCGTCGACGGCGCTGAGGTGGTGGTCGGTGACCAGCACCTGCATGCCCAGCGCCTTGGCGTGGGCGACGCCCGCGAGGCTGGCGATGCCGTTGTCCACCGTGACCAGCAGGGCGGGGCGCTGCGCCATCGCCAGGTCGACGATGGCGGGCGTGAGGCCGTAGCCGTGCACCGCGCGGTCGGGCACGACGTAGTGCAGCGTGCCCGGCCGGGCGCCGAGCATCTTCAACCCACGGATGGCCACCGCGCAGGCGGTGGCGCCGTCGCAGTCGTAGTCGGCCACGACGGCGATGGAGCGGCCCGCGGCCAGGGTGTCGGCCAGCAGCACGGCGGCCTCGGCCGCGCCCCGGAGCGTGGTCGGCGGGATCAGCTTGGCCAGCCCGTCGTCCAGCTCCTGCGGGCTGCGGATGCCGCGGGCGGCGAAGAGGCGGGCCAGCAGCGGGTGCACGCCGGCCTGCTCCAGCGCCCAGGCGGCGCGGGGCGGAACGTCGCGCACGGCAATCGTCGGGTTCATGGGTGGTTCTGCGGAGAGGGACGCGAAGAGGGGGCGATCAGAGCTCGGCCAGCACAGGCAGGGCGTCGCGGCGCTTGGGGCCGAACCAGCGGGCGATCAGGCCGCGCGGCCGGGGCTGCCAGGTGTGGGCGTGGCGTTCGCCGCAGAGCGTCAGCCGCGGGGCCTCGCCGCGGTCGGCGGCGGCCAGCAGCTCGGCGATCGGTCCGGCGTCCAGCGCGGCCCAGGCGTCCACCCAGCCTTGCCAATCGCCGGCCAGCAGCGGGGCACGCAGCCGCTCGTCGAAGCGGGCGTCCGGGGGCAGGGCGCCGGGCTGGGGCGCGCCGCTGCCGCTGAACCAGATGGAGTTGACCGGCAACTCGCGGCGCTGTTCGCGCGCCTCGTTGACCGGGTGCTCGTGCCACACCATCTGGGCCTCGACCTGCAGGCGGCGCATGGGCCGGGCGGCCAGGTCGTTGGAGATCCAGAGGTCCAGGTTGCGGCCGATGGCGCGGTCCAGCGAGGCGGTTTCCAGCCCCGCCAGGCTGGCGTGGCGCACGTACCAGCGCAGCGGCGCGCCCCAGTGGGCCTGCCAGCCCTCGGCTTCGAAGGAGGGGCGCACGGCGTCGAAGAGGGCGCGGGACTCGTCCTCCAGGAGGTTCAGCGCGGCGGGGTCGAGCAGGGCGATTTGGTCGCTGCCGACGTGCCAGTGCACCGGCGTGACCAGCGCCCAGCCCTCCGGGCAGGTGGGTTCGACCACGAGCCCGTCGGCCGCGGCCCAGTGGGCCGCCAGGGGCCAGCGCCCGTCCTCACCCTGCCAGCCGAGCAGGCGCGCCAGGGCGCGTTCCTGCGGTGGGGTGCGGCTGTACTCGTCGCCGTCGTCGCGCTCGACGACCTCGGCGCGGGCCAGCAGGGCTTCGAGCGCCGGCAGGCGCAGCGCCTTCAGGGCGGCTTCGGCGGCGGGGCTCATCGCACTGGCGTGCGGCACGACGAGGTGGGGGGGGCGGACGGGCGACAGAGCAGACACAGAGCGATTATCCGGCTCGGGTAGCATGCCCGCCCATGAACTGGCCTTATGAGGTACGCATCGGCTGGCGCTACACGCGCGCAGGCCGGGCGGGGCGGCGCAATGGCTTCATCTCCTTCATCTCCGGCGTGTCGATGATCGGCATCGCGCTGGGGGTGGCGGCGTTGATCATCGTGCTGAGCGTGATGAATGGTTTCCAGAAAGAGGTGCGCGACCGCATGCTCAGCGTGATCGCGCACGTCGAGCTCTTCGAGGCCGGCGGCGCGGCGCTGGAGGACTGGCAGGCGCTGGCGGCGAAGGCGGCGCAGCACCCGCAGGTGAAGGCCGCGGCGCCCTTCGTGGCGGCGCAGGCACTGATCGCCCGCGGCGAGGACATGCGCGGCGCGATGGTGCGCGGCATCGACCCGGCGGTCGAGGCCAACGTCACGCCGCTGGCCGCGCAGCTCAAGGACACGGTGCTGCAGCGCCTGCAGCCCGGGCGCTGGGGTGTGGTGCTGGGCGTGCAGCTGGCGCAGAGCCTGGGCCTGCGCGAGGGCGACGTGATCACCCTGGTCACGCCCAGCGGGCAGTCCACGCCGGCCGGCGTGGTGCCGCGGCTCAAGCAGGTGACGGTGGTGGGCACCTTCAATGCCGGCCACTACGAGTACGACAGCGGCATGGTGCTGATGCACATCGACGATGCGGCGCGGCTGTTCCGCACCGGCGGCCCGATGGGCGTGCAGCTGCGCCTGGCCGACCAGCAGCGCGCCCGCGAGGTGGCTGCGGAGCTGGCCGGTCAGCTCGGCCCCGGCATCGTGGTGCGCGACTGGACCCGCACCAACGCCGCCTGGTACGACGCGGTGCAGATCGAGAAGCGCATGATGGCCATCATCCTGACGCTGATCGTCGCGGTGGCGGCCTTCAACCTGGTGTCCACGCTGGTCATGACGGTGACCGACAAGCAGGCCGACATCGCGATCCTGCGCACGCTGGGCGCCAGCCCGCGCTCGATCATGGGCATCTTCATGGTGCAAGGCGCCACCTCTGGCGTGATTGGCACCTTCGCCGGGCTGCTGCTGGGGTTGGGCGTGGCGCTGAACATCGACGTGATCGTGCCGGCGCTGGAGCGGCTGCTGCACACCAGCTTCCTGCCCAGCAGCATCTACCTGATCAGCAAGATGCCCAGTGACCCGCAGGCGGCGGACATCCTGCCCATCGGCGTGATCTCCCTGGCGCTGGCCTTCCTGGCCACGCTGTACCCGAGCTGGCGCGCCAGCCGCGTCAACCCGGCGGAGGCGCTGCGCTATGAGTGAGCCTTCGAGCGTGGATTTCAACGGCGAGGTGGTGCTGGAGGCGCGCGGTCTGACGCGGCGCTTCCACGAGGGCCGCGGGCCCGACGGCCTGGACGTGACGGTCCTGCACGGGGTGGACCTCCTGGTGCGCCGCGGCGAGACGGTGGCGATCATCGGCGCCTCGGGCTCGGGCAAGAGCACGCTGCTGCACCTGCTGGGCGGGCTGGACGCGCCCAGCAGCGGCCAGGTCACGCTGGCCGGGCGCAGCCTGGCCTCCATGGGCGCGGCCGAGCAGGGCCGCTGGCGCAACCGGCACCTTGGCTTCGTCTACCAGTTCCACCACCTGCTGCCCGAGTTCAGCGCGGTGGACAACGTGGCGATGCCGCTGCTGATGCGCCGCCTGCCGATCGCCGAAGCGCGCGAGCAGGCGCGCCTGCAGCTCGAGCGCGTCGGCCTGGGTGCGCGCACCGCCCACCGGCCAGGCGAGCTCTCGGGCGGCGAGCGCCAGCGCGTGGCGATTGCCCGCGCGCTGGTCACCCACCCGGCCTGCGTGCTGGCCGACGAGCCCACCGGCAACCTCGACCGCGGCACCGCCTCGGGCGTGTTTCACCAGATGCTGGAGCTGGCCCGCGAGCGCGGCACCGCCTTCGTGCTGGTGACGCACGACCAGGAGCTGGCCAGCCGCTGCGACCGCACGCTGCGCCTGGAGCAGGGCCGCATCGTCGGCTGACCGGCGACCCTCCTGATGTAACGCAGCGGCCAGACTTGATCGGGCGCAAGAACGGAACGTGCGCCTGCGCGTTCTCCCCTGGCCTGTCGGTGCGGGGCAGGTGATAGTGTCGGATTCGTGACCGCAGACCCGACAACCGGGCTGGGGGACACGACAAGGAGACAACATGGCACACGACCATGACCACGGCGAGCCCTCCCACCGGCGTGATGACTCCGGGGCTGCGGTGGACAGCGCCTGGGGATGGATGAGCAGCTGGATGGGGGCGTGGACCGAGACGCTGGGCGCACCGCTGGCCGCGCTGGGTTCGACCCCGATGCCGCAGCGGCCCGCCCGCCCGGGCAGCCTCGGCCTGAGCGACGACTTTGCGGCGTCGATGGCGCAGCGTCGCGCCGATGAGTTGCTGCGCCACGCCCAGCAGCGCTCGCCCTTCTACCGCCGCCACCTGGCCGGCTGCAGCCGCCCCGGCACGCCCTGGACGGCGCTGCCGACGGTGGACAAGCGGCTGATGATGGCGAACTTCGACGACTGGCACACCGACCCGTCGATCACGCTGGAGCGGGTGCGCGCCTTCGCGGCCGACCCGCAGCAGCAGGGCCAGGAGCTGGACGGCCGCTACGCCGTCTGGAGCAGCTCGGGCACCAGCGGCGAGCCGGCGCTGTACCTACACGACGTGGCCGCGCTGGACCTGTATGCGCGCCTGCTCGAGTCGCGCATGGACAAGCGCTGTGCCGTGGACCGCTGGTGGATGCAGGCCTCGGTGGGCGCGCTCGGGCCCTTCGGCCTGCGCCCGCGCAGCGCGCTGATCTCCGCGGTGGACGGGCCCTACGCCAGCATCTCCTTCTGGCGCCGGCAGTGCCGCCAGCACCCCTGGCTGCGCGACAGCGCCCGGGCGATGTCGGTGACCTGGCCGGCCGAGCGGCTGCGCGAGGAGCTGACGGCTTGGCGCCCAGCCTTCATCGCCAGCTACCCGAGCCTGCTCATCGAGCTGGCGCGCTGGCAGCGTGCCGGCCAGCTGTCGCTGGCGCCGCTGGCGCTGTGGTCCGGCGGCGAGCGCCTGGCGCTGAACGCGCGGCAGTGGATCGAGGCCTCCTTCGGCGCGCCGGTGGTCAACGACTACGGCGCCTCGGAGTGCCTGAGCATCGCCTTCGAGTGCCGCCACGGGCGGCTGCACCTGAACGACGACTGGGTGATCCTGGAGCCCATCGACCGCGAGGGCGCGCCGGTGCCGCCGGGCGAGGCCTCGCACTCGGTGCTGCTGACCAACCTGGCCAACCGCATCCAGCCGCTGATCCGCTACAACCTGGGCGACAGCGTCACCTTCTTCAAAGACCGCTGCCCCTGCGGCAACCGCCGGCCCGCCTTCACGGTGGAGGGCCGGCACGACGACACCCTGCGCGTCGACGATGGCCACGGCGGCGTGGTGCACCTGGCGCCGATGGCGCTGACCACCGCGGTGGAAGACGGCGCCGACGTGCACCGCTTCCAGCTGCGCCAGACCGAGGCGCGGCGCATCGAGCTGCGCCTGGACCTGGCCCACAGCAGCGACCCCGGCCACGTCCGCCACGCGGCGGCCACTGCGCTGCGCCAGTACCTGGAAAGCCAGGGCGTGCACGGGGTGACGGTGGCGGTCAGCCCCGAGTCGCCCCAGCCCGAGGCCCGCTCTGGCAAGCTGCGCCAGGTGGTCTGCCTGCTGCCGCCCGAGGCGCTCTGACGCTGCGCCTGCCCGGTCTGGGGTCGGCTGGGCGGCCTGCGGCGGGGGCATCGCGGCGCCGTCGGTTTCGTGTGAGCCGGCGCGGCTAGACTCGCGCTCCATATGACCGCAACACACGCCATTTCCGGTGCCGGTACCGGTGCTGCGCGGACCGATCTGGCCGGGCGCCGCCTCGTGCTGGGCCTGTCCGGGGGCATCGCCTGCTTCAAGAGCGCCGAGCTGCTGCGCCTGCTGACCAAGGCCGGTGCCGACGTTCACGTCGTGATGACCGAGGGCGCACAGCGCTTCATGACCGTCGACACGATGCAGGCGCTGTCCGGCTACCCGGTGGCCACCGACATCTGGGATGCGCGCGAGCCCAACGGCATGCCGCACATCAACCTGACCCGCGGCGCCGACGCGGTGCTGGTCGCCCCGGCGAGCGCTGATTTCATCGCCCGCTTGGCGCAGGGCCGGGCCGAGGACCTGCTCAGCCTGGTCTGCCTGGCGCGGCCCTTCGCGGCGGTGGCGCAGGCCGGCGAGGGCGAGCGCCCGGTGCCGCTGCTGATCGCCCCGGCGATGAACCGCGAGATGTGGGCCCACCCGGCCACGCGGCGCAACCTGACGCAGGTGGCCGCCGACGGCGCCACCGTGCTGGGTGTGGACCGGGGCGAGCAGGCCTGCGGCGAGGTCGGCGACGGGCGCATGCTGGAGCCCGAGGCCATCGTCGAGGAGCTGATCGCGCTGCTCTCGCCCAAGCCGCTGGCCGGTCGGCGCCTGCTGATCACCGCCGGGCCGACCTTCGAGGCCATCGACCCGGTGCGCGGCATCACCAACCTCTCCAGCGGCAAGATGGGCTTCTCGATCGCCCGCGCCGCGCGCGAGGCCGGCGCCGAGGTCACGCTGGTCGCTGGCCCGGTGCACCTGGACACGCCGCGCGGCGTGCGCCGCATCAACGTGCGCTCGGCCCAGCAGATGTACGACGCGGTGCTGCCGCGCGCTTCTGCGCACGACGTGTTCGTGGCCACCGCGGCGGTGGCGGACTGGCGCCCGGCCAGCCTGTCCGACCAGAAGATCAAGAAGGACGGCAAGAAGATCGCGCCGACCTTCGAGCTCAGCGAGAACCCGGACATCCTGGCCGCCGTGGCCGCGCTGCCCGACCGGCCCTACTGCGTCGGCTTTGCGGCCGAGAGCGAGAAGCTTGAGCAGCACGCCCGCGAGAAGCTGCTGCGCAAGAAACTGCCGCTGATCGTCGGCAACCTGGGCCCGGCGACCTTCGGCCGCGACGACAACGCCCTGCTGCTGGTGGACGCCGAGAACACCCAGGCCTTGCCGGCCGACGGCAGCGCGGCCGACAAGCTGGCGCTGGCGCGCGAGCTGGTGGCCGAGATCGCCCGCCGCCTGGCGGCCGCACCGCGTGGAGGGCTGGCATGAGCCCGGCCGTTCAAGTGGATCTGAAGATCCTCGACGTCCGGCTGGCCGATCAGCTGCCGGCCTATGCGACGCCCGGCTCGGCTGGGCTGGACCTGCGCGCCTGCTTGGACGCGCCGCTGGTGCTGGCGCCGGGCCAGACGGTGCTGATTCCGACTGGGCTGTCGCTGCACCTGGGAAATCCGGGCCTGGCGGCGATGATCCTGCCGCGCTCGGGCCTGGGCCACAAGCACGGCATCGTGCTGGGCAACCTGGTCGGCCTGATCGACAGCGACTACCAGGGCCCGCTGATGGTGAGCTGCTGGAACCGCGGCAGCGAGCCCTTCACCGTGCAGCCGATGGAACGCATCGCCCAGCTGGTGATCGTGCCGGTGCTGCAGGCGACCTTCCGGGTGGTGGACGACTTCGCGAGCAGCGAGCGCGGCGCGGGCGGCTTCGGCTCCACCGGTCGGGCCTGAGGCCCGCCGGCGGCCTGGTCGCCGGTTCCCTGCCGTTCAGTGCAGGGTGGCTCCGCCGGGGGCGCTGCCCAGGACGGACAGGCCGGTTTCGCCGACGCTGCCCGCGGCGATCTCCTCCTCGCTGGCTTCGCGCACGTCGCGCACCTCCAGCTGAAGCACCAGCGCGATCCCGGCCAGCGGGTGGTTCCCGTCGAGCACCACGTGGCTGTCGTAGACCTCGGTGACGGTGTAGATCACGTCGGCGGGCATGTCCGGCGTGCGGGCGCCTTCGGGCGGGCCCTCGAAGCGCAGGCCCGGCGCGATCTCGGCCGGGAAGAGGCTGCGCTCTTCGAAGAACACCAGCTCGGCGTGGTAGTCGCCAAAGGCGTGCTCGGGCTCCAGGTGCAGCGTGGCGTGGTGGCCGGCGGCCTGGCCGATGAGGTTGTCCTCGACCTTCGCCAGCAGGTCGTCGCCACCGACGAAGAACTCAAGCGGCTCGCTCAGTTCATCGATCAGCTGGCCATGGGCGTCTTCAAGTCGCCAGACCAAGCTGACGACGCAGGGGGATTGAATCTGCATGATGACGTGAATCATCTCACGGCCGTTCGTTGACGCGCTGCCGGCCGGCACAATCGCCGCATGGCGACCCGCAGAACTTCTCCTTCCTCCTCCCCTTCTTTCAAGGCAGCACCCGCGATGCGCTCGGCCGACCCGGCGGTGCCGGCGCTGGACCAGCCCACCGAGCTGCTCGGCGGCCTGAGCCCCGCGGCCTTCATGCGCAGCTACTGGCACCGCAAGCCGCTGCTGGTGCGCCAGGCCTGGCCGGGCGTGCGCCCGCCGGTGGACCGCAAGGCGCTGTTCGACCTGGCCGCCAGCGACGAGGTGGAGTCCCGCCTCGTGGTGCGCAGCGGCGAGGGCGAGGCCAGCGAGGCGCAGTGGCGCCTGGAGCGCGGCCCGCTGGCGCGGCGTGCGCTGCCCACCCTCAAGCAGGGCGGCTGGACCGTGCTGGTGCAGGGCCTCAACCTGCACGTGCCGGCGGCGGCGGAGATGCTCAACCGCTTCCGCTTCGTGCCGCAGGCGCGCCTGGACGACCTGATGATCTCCTGGGCGGCCGAAGGCGGTGGCGTTGGCCCGCACTTCGATTCCTACGACGTCTTCCTGATCCAGGTGGCCGGCAAGCGCCGCTGGCGCATCGGTCGCAACCCCAACGCCCAGCTCAAGGACGGGCTGCCGGTGAAGATCATCGAGAACTTCGTCTGCGAGGAGGAGTGGGTCTGCGAGCCTGGCGACCTGTTGTATCTGCCGCCGGGCTGGGCGCACGACGGCGACGCGGTCGAGGGTGAGTGCATGACCTGCTCGGTGGGCTTTCGCTCGCCGCACCGCAGCGAGCTGGCGCGCGAGAGCCTGCTGCGCCTGGCCGACGCGGTGGAGGATCCGCGCGACGAGGGCCCGCGCCCGGTGGTCTACCGCGACCCGAAGCAGACCGCCACCGCCACGCCCGGGCGCATCCCCGTGGGCCTGCAGGCCTTCGCGGCCGAGGGCCTGATGCGCGTGCTGGCGCAGCCCGGCGCGCTGGACCGGGCGCTGGGCGAGTACCTCTCGGAGCCGAAGTCGCTGGTGCACTTCGAGATCGGAGATCCGCTGCCCGAGGGCTGCGGGGTGCGGCTCGATGCTCGCTCCTGCATGCTCTACGACGATCGGCATGTGTTCCTGAACGGCGAGTCCTGGCGCGCGGCCGGGCGCGATGCGACGACGCTGCATCAGCTCGCCGATGCCCGCAGCCTCTCGGCCGCTCAGGTGGCCAAGGCCAGCCCGGCGCTGCGCGAACTGCTCGACCAATGGGTCGAGGACGGCTGGGCCCAGCCGCTGCCCTGAGGCAGTCGGCGTTTGACTGGTCCCCCTTGCGCCCCGAAATGGAGTCCTGCCATGTCCGAAGTGCCGCACGACCCGCTCCCACCTGCCAAACCGGTGCCTGAGCCTGGTGGGGCGGTCAAAGAGGCGGCGCTGATTTCCGGCCTGGCGCCGCTGCGTCATGCCCTGCAGGCCTGGCTTGACGATGCGGCACAAGCACGGGTGCGCGAGCTGTGGTGTTGCGACGCCGACCTGGCACTCTGGCCGGTGGGGGAGCGTGCCTGGATCGACGCGCTGGGCCGCTGGGTGGGTCCGGGTCGGCGCCTGACGGTGTTGTTGGCCGACGACGAACCGTTGCAGCGCCTGCATCCGCGTTGGGTGACCTGGCGGCGCACCTGGGGGCACGTGGTCGAGCTCTGGGTGGTCGAGGCCGAAGTGGTGGGTGACCTGCGCGGCTTGGCGCTCAGCCCGGGGCGCTGTGGCGTGGAGATCCTCGAGCCAAGCATCGGTCGCGCACGGTGGGTGCGTGACGCAGCGGCGCTGCGGGTGGCGTTACAGCGGCTTCAGGCCTGGAAAGAGCGTGCGCGCCCCGGTGTGGCTGTGCATCCACTGGGCCTCTAGCAACACATTCGGGTAAGTATGTATAATCGAAGGCTGGATGTGGAAATGCTCGAGCGTTCCACACCCTTCGAGGGGCTGTTCGGCGTGTCGACGATGACTTCGGCGGCGGTTGCAGAGGCCCTCCATTACCGGTAATTGGTTGACTCTTTGCCTGAGGTTATAAGCATGAACAAGTCGCTCCTGATGGTTACCCTGATCGCTGCTGCTGCCCTGGCCGCTTGCGGCAAGAAGGAAGCTGCTCCCGCCGCTGACGCTGCCGCTTCGGCTGCCGCCGCTGTGGTCGCTCCGGCTGCTTCCGCTGTTGTCGAAGCCGCTTCCGGCGCCGCCTCCGCTGTGGCCGCTGCTGCTTCCGGCGCTGCCGACGCTGCTGCTTCCGCCGCTTCGAAGTAATCTTCGACTGCGATCAAAAAAGCCGCCGCGAGGCGGCTTTTTTGTTGCCCGCTTGGCCTGAGCGGCCTGTTTGATCGGCGCAGGGCCTTTGGGTTCCGTTCTTCTTCCGGGCGGACACAAAAAACCCGGGTGGCACGCGCGATGTGCTCAACCCGGGTGATTGGGGGCGTTTAGGGGGTGGCCAGCGGCACGGCCGCCGGGCAAGTTGCCCGGCTTCGAGGCGGTGTCAGCGCAGCTCGGGCAACAGCAGTTGCACCATCGAGCGTGCGCTCTCGTCGGCCAGGGGCTTGCCGTCGGTGTCCAGCACCTCCAGCAGGCTGGTGCTGCCTTGCGCGCTGACCTTCAAGCGGTAACGCTTGCCGCTGAGGTCTTCCTTCTTGGCTCCGAACATGCGCTGGAAGAAGTTGGGTTCTTCCTTGCCTGCGAGCTTCGGGTCGACGTAGCGCACGAAGTACAGGCCCTGGCTGCGGTCCCGGTCTTCGAGCGTGAAGCCGCCACGGTCCAGTGCGAGCCCGACGCGCCGCCAGGTGCGGTCGAAGTTGTCGTCGATCTGAAGCGTTGCCGCACTGCGGCCATCCAGCGTGCGTGCGCGTGCGGCCGCGGCAGGAACGTTTCCGACCGCCTTGGTGGCCTCGGCCACGGCCTGGGCGCTCGGTTTCGCTTGTTCGCGCGCACCCAGCTTGAGCAGCAGGCGCCCGAGCATCTCGACTTCCAGGTCCGGCTCACTCGGGCGCAGAGTCCAGCGGCTGGTTTCCTTGTTGCTGCCCACCAGCACTTCCACGGCGCCGCGGTGCGACACGTAGATTTCGGTGTCGCCGTTGGGGTTGCGTTCAATGCGGGTGCGGAAGCGGTCGCGCTCGCCGGTGTCCGCGGCGACGTCGATCACCTTGCCGATGCTGCGGCGAATCAGATCCTGAGGCAGCTTGGCGCGGTTTTCCGCCCAGTCGGTTTCCATCACGCCGATTTCGGGGCGATCGATGGCGAGCACGAAGCCGTTCTGCTGCCAGAACTCGCGCAGCAGCGGCCACAGTTGTTCCGGGGTTTGACGCGACACCAGCCAACGGCCGTCGCCCGCGCGCTCGATGCGCAGTTCTCCCGCCGCCTGGGTCGCAACGGCCTGGTTCTGGCCGATGGCGTTGAGGCCGTTGCTGCTTGGGGCCGACTGCAGCGCGTTGGCGCTGATCGTCGCACCGCCGGGGGGGGCGTAGCGCGGGTCGTTGGACAGCTGCGTCAGATCGGGGGGCACATCCAGCGTCGGCGGGGCCTTGGCGGTGGCGCTGCTGCGGTAATCGACCTTGGAGGGCGACAGGGTGTCATTCACCGACGAGCAGGCCAGCAGGGCGGCGCCCGACACAGCGACGGTGGACCAGCGGCAGGCGGCGGCGCAGGCCAGGGCAAGGCGGCCACGGACGTGGGGGCGACGCATCACGTTGGAATCGACTCCGGGAATAAGGAAGGAGCCGCGTCTGCGGCTCCGGGGGGAAAGCAAGCGGGCTTGACCATGACGAGTGAGCGCAATCGGGGCACCGGACCGCGCAGGGTCGGTGCCCGCAGCGCACTCAGAGCAGGCCGGCCTCGCGCATCGCGGCTTCGAGGCTGGGAACCAGCGCATCGGTCATCGGCACCATCGGCAGGCGCAGCGTGCCGCCACACAGGCCCAGGCGCTGCATGGCCCACTTCACCGGCACCGGGTTCGGCTCGGCAAAGAGCAGCTTATTCAGCGAGGCCAGCTTGAAGTGGATCTCGCGGGCGGTCTTGGCGTCGCCGGCCACGGCGGCGCGGCACAGGTCGGCCATCGCACGCGGCGCGATGTTGGCGGTGACGCTGACATTGCCTTGTCCGCCCAGCAGCATCAGCGCGATGGCGGTGCCGTCGTCGCCGGAGTAGACCGAGAAGCCCTTCGGTGCGTGCTTGATCAGCCAGGCGGCACGCTCGATGTTGCCGGTGGCCTCCTTCACGCCGATCACGCCAGGCACCTGGGCCAGGCGCAGCGTGGTCTCGGGCAGCATGTCTGCCACCGTCCGGCCGGGCACGTTGTACAGCATCATCGGCAGATCCACCGCTTCGGCGATGGTCTTGAAGTGCTGGTACATGCCTTCCTGCGACGGCTTGTTGTAGTAGGGCACGACGCTGAGCGAGCAATCGGCGCCGACCTTCTGCGCGAAGCGGGTCAGTTCGATGGCTTCGCGCGTGGAGTTTGCGCCGGCACCAGCCATCACCGGCACGCGGCCGGCGACCTGCTCAACCGCCACGCGGATGATCTCGCAGTGCTCTTCGACAGAGACGGTGGGCGACTCGCCCGTGGTGCCGACCACGCCGATGCAGGTGGTGCCTTCGGCGATGTGCCAGTCGATCAGGCGGCGCAGGGCCGGGTAATCGACGCTGCCGTCCTCGTTCATCGGGGTGACGAGCGCGACGATGCTGCCAACAATGGGATTCATGAGCGTAGGTCCTCTGAAGTGGTGATTCTAGCTGGCGCGGTCAGGGCGCTTGGGGCAGGCTCGACCTGTGAACGCCGCCGCGCGGCGACGCGCTGCATGTGCCGGCGTGGCGCTTCCAGCCAGCCGTCCTCGTAGGCGACGATGCGCCACTCAGGCGCCGGCAGCCGCGTCAGCAGCTCACCGGGCTGCAGCAGGAAGTCCGGGCGCGAGGGCTTGCCCACCTGGCCCTGGTCGGCAGCAAAAGTTTCGTAAATCAGCAGTCCGCCGGGGGTGACGGCATCGATCAGCTCGCTCCAGCGTGGTCGCCAGAGGTAGTGGGTCACCAGCACCACGTCGAAGCGGCGGCCGACCAGTGGCCAGGGGCCCGATTCGAGGTCCGCGACGATCACCTCGGCCAGTGGCCGCAGGGCCTCGACGGCCGCGGCGTCGCGGTCCACCGCGGTGACCTGCACGCCCCGCGCGGCCAGCCAGCGCACGTGGCGGCCGGACCCGCAGGCCAGATCGAGCAGGCGTTGGCCAGGGTCGATCAGGTGGGCGAATCGGACCAGCCACTCGGACGGTGGCGTGTGCCCAGGGGCGTGAGTCGGGCTCAGAAGCAGCTCCAGAAGCGGTTGCTCAGGTCCACCACCGTCTCCGGCGCCAGGTAGGCGAGGAAGACCGCGAGCAGCACCGCCGCAACGGCGCTGCCGATCAGCCAGGGGCCGAGGTGCTGGCGCAGGGCGGTCCTGAGCGAGGTCATGCGCGATCCGCCGAGGGCAGCGCTGGGCTCAGGCCGCCTGCGCCGCCAGCGGGCGGGCGATGGCGCCTTCGCGCACCGGCAGGTTCACGAGGCCGGCAAACACGCCCAGCGCGATCGAGATCCACCAGACCACGTCGTAGCTGCCGGTGCGGTCGTAGAGCACGCCCCCCAGCCAGACGCCCAGGAAGGAGCCGACCTGGTGGCTCAGGAAGACGAAGCCGCCCAGCATCGACAGGTAGCGCACGCCGAAGATTTGCGCGATCACCGCGTTGGTCGGCGGCACGGTGGACAGCCACAGCAGGCCCATCACCGCCGAGAAGACGTAGACCGAGGTGGGGGTCAGCGGAGCGGCCAGGAAAATCACGATGACCACCGAACGCAGCGTGTAGATCGTTGCCAACAGGTGGCGCTTGGGCAGGCGCTGGCCGAGCACGCCGGCCGCGTAGGTGCCGAAGACGTTAAACAGGCCGATCAGCGCCAGCGCGGCGGTGGCCACCGAGGGGTCCAGGCCGTGGTCCTTCAGGTAGCTGGGCATGTGCACGCCGATGAACACCACCTGGAAGCCGCAGACGAAGTAGCCCGCCATCAGCAGTTGGAAGCTGCGGTAGCCGAAGGCCTCGCGCAGCGCCGCGCCGATGCTCTGGGTGGCGCCGCCGGCCGCCGCCGAGCTCTGCGTCGGCTCACGCAGGCCGAACGACAGCGGCAGGATCACCAGGGCCAGCGCGGCCAGCACGAACAGCGCCTGTTGCCAGCCGAGGTGGCCGATCAGGCCGTTCTCCACCGGCACCATCAGGAACTGGCCAAAGGAGCCGGCCGCCGCGGCCACGCCCATCGCCCAGGAGCGGCGTTCGGGCGCAACGTTGCGCCCGATCACGCCGTAGACCACCGCGTAGGTGGTGCCCGACTGCGCAATGCCCACCAGCAGCCCGGCGCTGGCGGCAAAGCCTGGCCCGGTGGTGGCCAGCGCCATCGCCAGCAGGCCGGCGGCGTAGACCAGGGCGCCGGCCTGCAGGACGCGGAAGGCGCCCCAGCGATCGGCCAGCATGCCTGCGAGCGGGCCGGCCAGGCCCCAGGCCAGGTTCTGCACCGCCATCGCGAAGGCGAAGGTCTCGCGCGTCCAGCCGCGCTCCATCGTGATGGGCTGCAGCCACAGGCCGAAGCCGTGGCGGATGCCCATCGCCACCGTGACGATCAGCGCGCCGCAGAGCAGCACCTGGCGGGTGGAAAGGCGGGCGGGCGCGTGCGCGGGCGACGCGGAGGCGGGCAGGCTGGACATGCGACCGCACTGTAGAGCATGCGGCCCCGGCTTGGTGCGCCAGGGGGCGATGCGCCAGGCCGCGCGAGGCGCGACTCAGCCGATCAGAACCGGAAGCCGAGCTTGACGCCGTAGCTGGTGGCGTCGCCGGTCTTGTCGCCCTCGACGGCCAGATTCACCAGGCCGAGGTTTAGGTTGGCACCGACGAAGAGCTTTTGCTTCGTGAAGCTCTCCTTGTCCTTGGCCAGCGCGACGCTGCTGTCCTTGAGCTGTGCATCGGTCTGCACCACGCCGATGCCGGCGTAGGGCGTGACCATCAGGAAGCCCTTGGAGATCGACAGGTCGACGCTGCGGGTGCTGAGCTTGAGCTGGTCGTTGCCACTGACGTAGTTGACCGCCCCGCGCAGTGCGACGGCCGGCACCAGCGCGCTGCCGGCCACGAGGGCCCAACGCAATTCGCCCCCGGCGACCTTCAGGCCGGTGCTGGGTACGGTGCCGACGGCCACGCCGAGGTCGATGTCGAAGGGCAGTCCCTTGACCGCGCGCACCGTCGTCACCGGCAGCGTGGCCGGGAGGGTGCTGCCGTTGGCCGCCTTGGCCGCGACGTCGCGGTGCTTGAGCGTGGTGCCGGTGACTCCGACGCCGAGGTCGAAGCCGATCACGCCCAGCGTCGCCGCCGGCACCAGTGCCTTGTACGACAGCGCGGCGCCCAGGTCTTCGGCGAGCAGGCGGAAGTCGCTCTGCGACAGCGCGTTCAAGTTGCTGAATTCTGCGGCCTGGGCGCTGGGGGCGGCGGCGCTCAGCAGCGCGGCGGTGGCCAGGACGGCGGATGCGAAGGGGATCGAGCGACGGGCGGACATGGCAGCTTCCTTGAGCGAGGGCGTCGCGGCGGACGCCGGGGATCCAATGAGCAACGAAGAGGCTAGCACCCGCGTGCGGGCCAGCCTGCGTCTGCGGCGTTGCGGCGGTGACCTTTGGTGACGGTTCGCGCGCGCCGACACCGGGTTGGCTGCATCTGGTCAAACAATCTCGGGCGGTGGGTTGCGTGCGCGCAACGGCTGGGGCGGCGCCTGCCTAGAATCCGCCGCCATGTCGACCGTTCCGCCGAATCCTTCTCCCGCCGCCGCGTCTTCTTCGTCCTCGCACTACGCCGAGGACTCGATTCGCGTGCTCAAGGGCCTGGAGCCTGTCAAGCAGCGCCCGGGCATGTACACCCGCACCGACAACCCCCTGCACATCGTGCAGGAGGTGATCGACAACGCCGCCGACGAGGCGCTGGCCGGCTTTTGCCGGCGCATCCAGGTCACGCTCCACGCCGACGGCTCGGTGGGGGTGGAAGACGATGGCCGTGGCATCCCCTTCGGCCTGCACCCCGAGGAGCAGGTGCCGGTGGTGGAGATCGTCTTCACCCGCCTGCACGCGGGCGGCAAGTTCGACAAGGGCTCGGGCGGCGCCTACAGCTTTTCCGGCGGCCTGCACGGCGTGGGCGTGAGCGTGACCAACGCGCTGGCCACGCGGCTGCAGGTACAGGTCTGGCGCGAGAAGCAGTCCGCCGTGCTGGCGTTCTCCGGCGGCGACGTGATCGAGCCGCTGGTGGTGCGCCCCGCCATGCCGGGTGAGCGCCGCCAGGGCACGGCGGTGCGCGTCTGGCCCGACGCCAAGTACTTCGACGCCATGGAGCTGCCGCGCCATGAACTGGTGCACCTGCTGCGCAGCAAGGCGGTGCTGATGCCGGGCGTGACCGTCACGCTCAAGACCGAGAAGACCGGCGAGGTGCAGACCTGGGCCTACAAGGGCGGCCTGCGCGACTACCTCAGCCAGAGCCTGAACGGCGAGCCGCTGATCCCGCTGTTCGAAGGCGAGCAGTACGCCGGTGGCGGTGAGGCCGAGAACTTCGCCGAGGGCGAGGGCGCCAGCTGGTGCGTGGCCTTCACCGAAGAGGGCGCGCCGCTGCGCGAGAGCTACGTCAACCTGATCCCGACGGTGGCCGGCGGCACGCACGAGGCCGGACTGAAGGACGGCCTCTTCGCCGCGGTCAAGGGCTTCATCGAGCTGCACGCGCTGCTGCCCAAGGGCGTCAAGCTGATGCCCGACGACGTCTTCTCGCGCGCCAGCTTCGTGCTCTCGGCCAAGGTGCTGGATCCGCAGTTCCAGGGCCAGACCAAGGAGCGCCTGAACAGCCGCGACGCGCTGCGGCTGGTGACCGCCTTCGTGCGCCCGGCGCTGGAGCTGTGGCTCAACCAGCACGTCGAGTACGGCAAGAAGCTCGCCGAGCTGGTGATCCGCCAGGCGCAGAGCCGCCAGCGCGCCAGCCAGAAGGTCGAGAAGAAGCGCGGCTCGGGCGTGGCGGTGCTGCCGGGCAAGCTGACCGACTGCGAGAGTCGCGACCTCGCGCTCAACGAGGTCTTCCTGGTCGAGGGCGACTCGGCCGGCGGCAGCGCCAAGATGGGCCGCAACAAGGAGACCCAGGCGGTGCTGCCGCTGCGCGGCAAGGTGCTCAACGCCTGGGAGGTGGAGCGCGACCGGCTGTTCGCCAACAACGAGATCCACGACATCTCGGTGGCCATCGGCGTCGACCCGCACGGTGTCAACGACGAGGTGGACCTCTCCGGCCTGCGCTACGGCAAGGTCTGCATCCTGTCGGACGCGGACGTGGACGGCTCGCACATCCAGGTGCTGCTGCTGACGCTGTTCTTCCGCCACTTCCCGCGCCTGGTCGAAGCCGGGCACGTCTACGTCGCCAAGCCGCCGCTGTTCCGGGTCGACGCGCCCGCCCGCGGCAAGAAGCCGGCGGCCAAGTTCTATGCGCTGGATGAGGGCGAACAGCAGGCCATCCTCGACAAGCTGCGCAAGGAAGGCGCGCGCGAGGGCAGCTGGAGCATCAGCCGCTTCAAGGGCCTGGGCGAAATGAGCGCCGAGCAGCTCTGGGACACCACGCTCAACCCCGACACCCGCCGCCTGCTGCGGGTGGACTACGGCGCGCTGGACGCCGTCGCCACCGCGCTGTCGATCGGCAAGCTGATGGGCAAGGGCGAGGCCGCCGCCCGCCGCGAGCTGATGGAGCTGCACGGCGACAGCGTCGAAGTCGACGTCTGAGGCGCGGCGACGCCCTCTCCGGGTTCCTCCTTCCCCTTCAATGCCTCCCTGAGTCGCGGGGGGTGAGCCTGCCGCGCCCCTGGTCTGGCGGCCGAAAACGCGCGTTCTGCAAAAAGTTGTGACGAATGGGTCCGACGGACCTTGTACGTTCTCTTACATTTTGCGGATGCTTGACCGTTTCGGTGACAAAGCGCGTGGGCGGCGGACGCGGGTTCGGCGCAGTTGGAGGAGGGTGGGCGTATGGGGCCGTGGGTCCGATTGAGCATGGGCATCATCGCCCTGACGCTGGCGGCGGTGGCGACGGTGGGCTGGTACGCCGGGTCGCGCGGCGACTCGCGGCCCGAAGCACTGCGTGCGTTGGCGCAGGCCGAGGCCGATCGTCGTCTGGCCCAGGCTGGATTTGATTGGGCGCACCTGCGCATCGACGGCAGCGTTGGCCTCCTGCACGGGGATGCGCCCGACGAGCCGGCGCGTGCCTCGCTCGAGCGCCATGCGCGTGAGCTGCTGTCGCCCTGGATGGGCCTGCCTGGCGTCTTTCTCGGTCTGGATAACCGGGTGCGTGTGCGCCCGCGCCAGCGCGCGGCCCCCGACGTCTATGCGGGCCTGCCGCCCGCTGGCGCCGGAGCGCGCAGCGGTGCTCACCCCGAGTCGCGGCTGCGCGGCCCTGCCTGTGAGGCGGCCTTCGAGGGGGCCCTGGGCGGCGAGGAGATCCACTTTCGTACGGCATCGGCGCAGCTTGAAGCGCCCGCGCGCCAGCTGCTCAAGCGCCTGGGGGCGGTGGCGGGCCGCTGCAGCGGCTGGCGGCTGGTGGTCGAGGCCCATGCCGATGCGCGCGGCGATGCAGCAGGCAACGATCGCCTGGCGCGACGGCGCGCCGCCAGCGTCGCTGCCGAACTGCTGCTGCACGGCGCGGCGGTGGAGCAGCTGGAGACGGCCAGCCTGATCGACCTGCCGCGGCCGGCAGCCGGCGCGGCGTCGGCGACGGTCGAAGCCGGCCGGCGCGTGACCTTCCGCTTCGTTCAGGTCGAGGCCGACTGAGCCCGCTGCCCCCTGGTCACACCGCCTCGTGATCCCCGAGTCCCTTCCCCAGATCGACTGACCGTCGTCGGAGTCCCGCGTGTTCCTCCTTGCCCAACTCTGGATCTACCTGCTGAGCGCCTTTGTGCTGGGGGCCGTCGCCGGCCTGGCGCTGGGGCTGTGGCGCTGGGCGCGCTACGCCGAGCGCAACCTGCAAGAGGCGGAGTTCCGCCACACCGAGCAGATGTACAGCGTCAGCGCCGAGCACGAGGAGGCCATCGCCGCACTGGAGGCGGCGCGTCTCGAGGCCAACCAGGCGCTGGAGGACCGCGCCGCCGACGCCGAGGGCCTGCAGGCGCGGCTGGAGGAACGTGACAAGCAGATCCAGGACTTGAGCGCGATGCTGGTGCGCGTCAACCACGACCTCGCCAAGGCCGAAGGGGCTCGGCGCAAGCTGGTCGAGGACGGCAAGAGCGACCGCGAGGAGGTGGTGGCGCTGCGCCAGCAGGTGGTGGCCAGCCGCGCCGAGCTGGCGCAGGCGCTGGGCAGCTCCGAGCGCGAGATCCTCGCGCTGCGCGAGCAGCTGCTGGCCGAGCGCAGCGCGCGAGAGCCTGCCGCCCCCCTACCGGGTGCATCGGGTGCAGCGGGTACGGCGGGCCCTCAGGCCGCAGCCGGCTGAGGCGCTTCGGCCGGCGCCACACCCGTCAGATAACATCGGCGGCTTTGCCCGCTTCCCCAGGCGCGCCTGCCGCTTGGGCAGCGCGCCGCTGCCGTGCCGATGGACCCGCAATCCAGCCTCGAACTCAATCGTCCCGCGCCCGAAGGCGCCGATCGCCTCACGTTGGCCCATTACGCCGAGCGGGCCTACCTGGAGTACGCGCTCAGCGTCGTCAAGGGCCGGGCGCTGCCCGACGTCTGCGACGGCCAGAAGCCGGTGCAGCGCCGCATCCTGTACGCGATGCAGCGCATGGGGCTGGGCTTTGGCGGCAGCAACGGCGCGGCCGGGGCCAAGCCGGTCAAGAGCGCGCGCGTCGTCGGTGACGTGCTCGGCCGCTACCACCCGCACGGGGACGTGGCCGCCTACGACGCGCTGGTGCGCATGGCGCAGGACTTCGCGCTGCGCTACCCGCTGATCGACGGCCACGGCAACTTCGGCAGCCGCGATGGCGACGGCGCAGCGGCGATGCGCTACACCGAGGCGCGCCTGGCGCCGATCGCCCGCCTGCTGCTCGACGAGATCGACGAGGGCACGGTGGACTTCGTGCCCAACTACGACGGCTCGACCGAGGAGCCGCGCCAGCTGCCGGCGCGCCTGCCCTTCGTGCTGCTCAACGGCGCGTCGGGCATCGCGGTCGGCCTGGCCACCGAGATCCCCAGCCACAACCTGCGCGAGGTCGCGGCCGCCGCGGTGGCGCTGATCCGCGACGAGCAGCTCAGCGACGAGGCGCTCTACCAGCTCGTGCCCGGACCGGACTACCCGGGCGGCGGCCAGCTCATCAGCAGCGCGGAGGACATCCGCGACGCCTACCGCACCGGCCGTGGCTCACTGAAGGTGCGCGCGCGCTGGAAGATCGAGGAACTGGCCCGCGGCCAGTGGCAGCTGGTGGTGACCGAGCTGCCGCCGGGGACCTCGACGCAGAAGGTGTTGGAGGAGATCGAGGAGCTCACCAACCCCAAGGTCAAGACCGGCAAGAAGGCGCTGACCGCCGACCAGACCCAGCTCAAGGCGGCGGTGCTGGCGGTGCTCGACGGCGTGCGCGACGAGTCCAGCAAGGACGCGGCGGTGCGCCTGGTCTTCGAGCCCAAGAGCCGCACGGTGGCGCACAGCGAGCTGATCACCAGCCTGCTGGCGCACACCAGCCTGGAAAGCTCCGCGCCGGTGAACCTGACGATGGTCGGCGCCGACGGCCGCCCGACGCAGAAGAGCCTGCGCCAGATCCTGGTCGAGTGGGTGGGCTTCCGCCAGGAGACCGTGCAGCGGCGCACCCGCCACCGCCTGGACAAGGTGCTGGATCGCATCCACATCCTCGAGGGCCGGCAGCTGGTGCTGCTGAACATCGACGAGGTGATCCGCATCATCCGCGAGAGCGACGAGCCCAAGGCGGCGCTGATCGAGCGCTTCCGCCTGAGCGACCGCCAGGCCGAGGACATCCTCGAGATCCGGCTGCGCCAGCTCGCGCGGCTCGAGGCCATCAAGATCGAGCAGGAACTCGCCACCCTGCGCGCCGAGCAGGAGAAGCTCGAAGACATCCTGAACCACCCGGCCAGCCTGAAGCGGGTGCTGATAAAGGAGATCGAGGCCGACGCCAAGGCCCACGGCGACGAGCGCCGCACGCTGATCCAGGCCGAGAAGCGCGCCGTGGCCGAGGTCAAGGTGGTCGACGAGCCCGTGACCGTGGTGGTCAGCGACAAGGGCTGGGTGCGCGCGCGCACCGGCCACGGCCACGACCCAGCGGGCTTTGCCTTCAAGGCCGGCGACGGGCTGTACGGCACCTTCGAGTGCCGCACGGTGGACGCGCTGGTGGTCTTCGGCAGCAACGGCCGGGTCTACTCGGTGCCCGTGGCCAGCCTGCCGGGCGCGCGCGGCGACGGCGTGCCCATCACCACCCTGATCGACCTGGAAAGCGGCAGCCGCGTGGTGCACTACCTCGCCACCGCCGCCGATCAGCCGCTGCTGCTGGCGCACAGCGGCGCCACCGGCCTGCTGTGCAAGGCGGGCGACCTGCTGGCGCGCAACAAGGGCGGCAAGGCCTTCCTGAGCCTGGAAGCGGGCGAACTGCCCTTCGCGCCGCTGCGCCTCGACCCCGCGCACAGCCAGGTGGCCTGCGCCACCGCCGCCGGGCGGCTGCTGGTCTACCCGCTCGACGAGCTCAAGCAGCAGCCCAACGGCGGGCGCGGCCTGATGCTGATGGACGTGGAAGACGGCGATGCGCTGGCCGCGGTCACCGCCTTTGCGCAGAACCTGCGGGTGCTGGGCAGTGGCCGGGGCGGCAAGCCCAAGGACGAGGAGCTGCGCCCCCACGCGCTGTCACAGCACGCCGGCAAGCGCGGCCGCAAGGGCAAGCCGCTGGGCTTCACGATCAAGGTCACGGCGCTGCGGCCAGTCTGATCCCGATTCGCCTTCAAGGCGATCACGGCGTTGCTTCGCCTTGTTCTCGCCTCGAAGGCGAACCGGTCTGAGCGGTTCGGCCCATCTCACCCCGCGGCGCGGGGTGAAGCGCTGCGTCAGCGCGTCAACGCGGAATTGCCGGCAGGCTCGGCAGCACCGCCATCACCTTGCGGAAGTCGGGCATCCAGCCCGGGCGCTGGCCGGTGAGCTGGCGCGTGATCGCGTCCTTCAGCGGCGGCAGGTGGTCGGAGACGGCCAGCACGGTCTGCCGCAGCAGCTTGGCCGGCGCGCGGTCGTCGGTGAACAGGCCCACCACGACGTTCGTGCCCAGGTAGATCGGCAGCGTCACGCGGCGGTGCTCCAGCTCGAAGGGCGCCAGCGTCGCCATCGTCCCCAGGTCGCGGCCGGCGCGCCGGGCCTTGTCGAGCTGCTGGGCCAGGACCTCGATGCCGTAGAGGCCGAAGTTGTAGCCGTGCGCGGTCACCGGGTGCATGCCCACCGCGGCGTCGCCGATCATCGCCACGCGGTGCTGCGCGAAGCGGTGCGCGTACACGGCCACCAGCGGGTAGGCGTGGCGCTGGCCAACCATCGTCATCGCGCCCAGGCGGTGGCCGAACTGTTCGCTCACGCGGGCGGCGAAGTCCTCGGGCGACAGCGCCATCCAGGCGTCCGCCTCGCTGGCGCGCACCGTCACCACCGCCGAGACCTGGCGGTCGTTCATCGGCAGGATGGCCAGGGTGTTGCCCAGGCGGAAGCACTCGTGCGCGGTGCCGTCGTGCGCCTGCTCGTGCGCCAGGCGCGCCACGATCACGGTGCGGCCGAAGTCGCGCGAGTTCGCGCCGATGCCCAGGCGGCGGCGCGTGGCCGAGAAGCGGCTGTCCGCGGCCACCAGCAGCGGGGCGTGCAGCCGGTGCTCGCGGCTGCCGCCGGCCCCATCGGGCAGGTCGACCACCACCTCGGCGCGCTCGGCCCCGACGTCGGTCTGGCGGATCTGGGCGTTGCAGAGCAGGCGCACGGCCGCGCCGCGGGCCTTGGCGCCGTCGTAGGCGACTTGGCGCAGCCAGTGGTTGGGCACCAGGAAGCCCAGGGCCTCGCAGTTCGCGGCCTCGGCGTCGAAGCGCAGGAAGCGCGGCGAGTTGGCGTTGCTCACGTGCGCGGCGCGGATCGGCGCGATCTCGCCCTCGGGCAGGCGCTGCCACAGCCCCAGGCCCTGCATGACGCTGCGCGCGCGGTGGGTCAGCGCAATGTCGCGGCCATCGGGCTGCGGCGCGGCGATGCGCGCCTCGTCCTGCTGCTCCAGCACGGTGACGGTCAGGCCGATGTCGGCCAGCGCACAGGCCAGCGCGAGACCGGCCGGGCCGGCGCCGACGACCAGGACGTCCTGGTCATCCGGCAACGCCTGGCCAGCAGAAGACAGCGGGGCCGAAGTCGACGGAGCGGCGGGGGTGTTCATGGTGACGAAACGCACAGGCAAGCGCAGAAATGGGATCCGGCGGAGCCTACCGAGCCGCTGCCGCCGAGGCCTTGACCGGGGTCAGGGGAGGGCGCCCTGCTGGGGTCATTGGGCGGTGTGCGCGTGAGGTCCCAAGTGCGCGTTCACCTTGAAGTCGCTTGTAGGCAACACCCTCTGGATCGCGGATTCTTCGGTGGAGCGGGCCATTTGCTGGCCTTTGCTTTCTGAAGTGACAGACGTTGTGCGAAGAACGCTCGATTTGCCCGCGATCTTTGCCGAATTGTTGGTTTGTGGCGCCCGTCGGCCCCTTTGAACGAGGGGGTCCCAGGTGGAGGGGTTGATGTGCGCCCTTCGATAACAATGGGAAATTAGCCCATTGGTGCACAAGTTGCGGTGTAATTCGTGATGTTTTTCATGGACAATACCTCAAGTAACAACTGTTTCCAGTTGACGGCTTGAGATTTTCCTGGTTTTAAAAGGCACCTATTTGGTGCCTGCAAGGTTGAGCGCCGGATGACCTGATTGGGTGTGCCTGGCCGACCTCGGTCCCCCGCACCGAGCCTTCTGCGTGAAGGCTCGGGCTTTGACCCGGCTTTGGCCGGGTCTTTTTTTGGGTTCTTCACGGATGACCGGGGCGAATCGAGCCGCTCCGCCCAGTTCGCTCAGGGCGCTTCGTCGGGATATCGAAGAGAGAGCGTCAGGTCTGCGGCCGTTGTGGACTGTGGCGACACCGACTCATTGAGCCTGGTGATGCGCTCAATGTGGGCGTGCGGCAGCTCCTGTGCCAGCGCGGGAGCGAAGGCGTCCAGTGCCAGGGGCGGGCCCGACAGTCGAAGCGTGACGCGCCAGCGCCGCTCGGGTTCAGTGCCCTCGGAGTGGAGGGCGTTGACCTCCGCGGGGCTGGGCAAGTCCTCCAGTTGGGACCGGTCCGTGTGGCCGGGTGTGGCCAGCCCCAGCCGGTGCGCCAGGGCAATCAGGCGGACGAGGTCGTGCACCTGACGGAGGGCTTGGCTTCGCGGCTGAGAGTCCGACCCATCGCCGGTGCCACCGGGCGCCATCGGCCGCGCATGGGGTGCGCTGGGCGGTGTCGAGGCCGGTGGGGCCGTTGAGCGGACTGGGCTGGGGGACGTGGCGGGCTGGCGCGTCAGGGACCAGCCAATCAGCAGCCCAGAAAAGGACAGCGCGATCAACCCCCAGGCCGCCGGCCAGCCCCAATGCTCGCGCCAGACGTTTCGCAGTCGGCTCAGGGGCCGATGCCGGCGTCCGCGTGGAGAGTGAGTCGATGAATTCAGCTGCACGAACGCGGTTGTACCGCATGGGTGAGCGACGCAGTCTGGGCGGGCCACTCCACCTCGACTTCAAAATGGAGGGCCCGGCTCTTTGGGTTGGCCTCCACCCTCCACTCGTGCTGAATCAGGACGGCGTGTGCGAAGGGGGGGCGGGCGGTCAGCGCAAGCAGCCAGCGGCGCATCGAGGGCAGGTCTGCGGCTTGAAGGCTGGCGCGCAGGCGTTGTCCGTCTGGCAGCGGCTGCAGTGCGAGGAGCTGCACAGCGCGATCGCCTTGGGCATCGTCCAGCGCCACCAGTAAACGCCAGGCGTCTTCGGTGCGACCGTCGTGCACCACGGGGTCGGTTTCAAGGCTGCCGACGATGGGGCTGACGGCAGGGGGCGCCGCGTCCACTTGCAGCGCCTGTTGCGCTGGGGCGCCGAACGACGCGAGGTCGCTGCGATGAAGGACCCAGGCGCCGCTGATGACGCAGGCGGCCAGGCCGAGGCCAAGCAGTCGCCAGCCCAGTTGGCGGCGTGGGCCCTCGTCGAGCAGATCCAGGGTGGGCAGGGCCTTCATGCGACCTCGGCGGGAAAGGCGATGTGCCGTGTGCCGATGCCCGCCAGCGGGCGACGCAGCAGCCCGGGCAGGTCGTTGCCGTCCCAGACGTAGCGGCACAGCGCGCGGCTGGGCGGCAGCAGGTAGATCACGCACTGGCGATCGAATCGGACCTCAGCGGCGGCCGTGCGAACGAAGCGGCGCAGGCTGTCTTCGAGAGAGTCCGGCTGGCAGGCATCGAATCGGTTCCAGGCCAGGGACACGGGCAGGCCGCGCCGCAGCCGAACCAACGAAACGCCCTCATCGCGCAGCAATGCGATCACGGCGTCATCCTCCGGGATGTCCCGGGCCAGTCGGCGCAGGTCTTCCAGCAGGGCGGTGTGCAGGCGCGTCAGGCGCACATCGAACTGATCCAGCGCATCGCGCCAAAGGTCGAGGTCGCTGTGGGTCACCGCCGCGGCCAACCAGCGCTGGCTGCCGCCCAGAGGCATGACTTGCACTCGCAGGTCATCGCGATCCAGGGCGGCGCAAAACCGGGTGCGCGCCAGAGTCATGGCCGCGTCGCGCGAAAGGTCGCCGTTCAACAACGCGTGACAGGCCAGCTCGTCGGCCACCGTCAGGCGCGCCGTGCTGGGCCAATCGGTCACTTCGGTGAGTCGAAGGGCCTGCAGCGCGGCACACAGGCTGGCTGCGCCGATTCCACTGCCATCGGCCACGGCCACAGGGGCGCGGTTCCAGCCCGGACGGACAAGCTCCACATGGCAGCTTCCCAGGCGCAACTCCAGGTGCAGCTCATTGGTCAACCGCAGTGACACGGTGGCGTTCCTCTCAGGGGGCGTGACGCCGCATCGCAGGCCTTCGCCCCTGCGGATGCAGGGCGAGCGCGGTGGGGGGCAACGGTTCGGACATGCGCGCAGTATTTCACAGTCGCCGAGCCGGATTTGTCACCGCTCATGGCGAGACGGGCGCAGGCGTCACGCCTGGACACAGCTGCGCCGGCTTCGGCGCGGCGGCTCAGCTGACGATGTAGGCGCCGATGGCGGTGGCAATCAGCGTGTCCGTCTCGTTGGTCAGGCGCATTTGCACCGTCGCGACGCGGCCGCCCAGGCGGATCATTTCGGCGCTGGCGATGAAGTGCGTCCCGATGCCCGGGCGCAGGTAGTCCACGCGCAGGTCGATCGTGCCGATGCGCGCGAAGCGGTGCATCACCTGCTCGGCACTTTCGTGCGGGTGCTTTTCGGCGAGTCCGAGCATCACCGCGTTGCCACCTGTGGCGTCCAGCGCCGCGGAGATCACGCCGCCGTGCAGCCGGCCGTAGAGGTAGTGGCCGACGAGCTCGGGGCGCATCGCAAAGCGCATGCGGAAGGCCTGAGGATCGAGCGAGTCGATCTGCAGCCCGAGCACCTCGTTGAAGCAGATGCGGCGTTCGAACAGCTCGGTCAGCTCGGCGTGGACGCGGGCCTGTTCTTCGGCACTGCGGCGGGGCGGGGGGGCCGTGGTCATGGCGAGGGTGGGGTGAGTCGTCGGGGCGCTCATGTTACGAGGCGCGGCGCCTGCTTCTGCGCTTTCGGGCGGCGCCCGGGCCGACGCCGCGCTCGGTTATCTTCGCGCGATGTCCAGAACCCTGCGCAAAGTTGGCCCGTCACCGTCACCGTCACCCGCTCGCCAGGTCGACCGCCCGGCGCCGCGGCTGGATCGCCTGGACGCGCTGCGCGGCCTGGCGATGCTGTGGATGACCGTCTTCCACGCCTGCTTCGACCTGAACCTGCACGGGCTGATCGGGCGGCAGAACTTCTACAACGATGGGTTCTGGACCGGCCAGCGCGTGGTCATCCTGTCGCTGTTCCTGCTCTGCGCAGGCGCGGGCCAGGCGGTGGCGCAGGCCCAGGCGGTGAGCTGGGCGCGCTTCTGGCGGCGTTGGGGCCGCCTGGGGGTCTGCGCACTGGCGGTGTCGCTGGGCTCGTGGTGGATGTTCCCGGACCGCTGGATCAGCTTCGGCGTGCTGCACGGCCTGGCGCTGATGTTGCTGCTGGCGCGCCTGCTGGCCGGGTGGGGCCGAGCCTGGCTGCTCGGGCTGGCGGCTCTTTGCCTGCTGCTGCCCCAGCTCGTCGCGCACCCGCTGTTTGACAGCCGCTGGACTTGGTGGGTCGGGTTGGTGACGCACAAGCCGCCGACGGAGGATTTCGTGCCGCTGCTGCCCTGGTTCGGCGTGTTGCTGGCTGGGCTGGTGGCGATGCGTACGCTGCTCGCCCATCGCGCGGCCTGGGTCTGTGCGCCGCTGCCGCGGGCTCTGGCGCCGCTCGCGCTGCTGGGGCGCTGGTCGCTGAGCTACTACATGCTTCACCAGCCGGTGCTGCTGGGGCTGCTCAGCCTGGGGCTGATGCTGCGGGGCTGAGCCTGCGTCCGCCCCGCCAAAGCAAAAGGGCGACCCGCGGGTCGCCCTTGTCGTCCCAGCCGGCGCGTGGCCGGCGGGCGATCGTTCACTGATTGAACTTGTAGTCGGTCTTCGCCTTGGTGCGCAGGTCTTCCTGGAACTTGGCGAGCTTTTGCTGCTCCAGGCGCTGGCGCAGCTGGCCCTTGACTTCGTCGAGCGCCGGGAACTGGGCGTCGCGCACGTCTTCGAGCAGGATGACGTGGAAGCCGAACTGGCTCTTCACCGGCTCTTCGGTGTACTTGCCCTTTTCCAGCTTGGTCATGGCCTGCGAAAACTCGGGCACGTAGTTGCCCGGGGCGGCCCAGTCCAGGTCGCCGCCGTTCTGCGCCGAGCCCGGGTCCTTGGAGGCGGTCTTGGCCAGCTCCTCGAACTTGGCGCCGCCCTTGAGCTTGGCGATCAGGTCCTTGGCGACGTCTTCCTTCTCGACCAGGATGTGGCGGGCGTGGTATTCCTTCTGACCGGCCTGACCCTTGATCTTGTCGTACTCGGCCTTGACTTCGGCGTCGGTGACCGGGTTCTTCTTCTGGTAGCTGGAGAACAGCTCGCGGATCAGCACGCCCTGGCGCACCAGTTCCATCTGTTGGCGGTACTCGTCGCTGCGCTGCACGCCCTGACGCTCGGCTTCCTGCACGAAGATTTCGCGCAGCACCAGTTCGTCCTTGACCTGGCGTTCCATGTCCGGAGTACGCGGCTGGTTGCCCTTGGCGACCTGGGCCATCAGGATGTCGAAGCGAGCCTTGGGCACTGCCTTGCCATTGACGATGGCAACGTTCTGCGCGGCCGCCAGGCCCGGCAACAGCGCGGCCGACAGGGCAACGGCAGACACGGCAATCTGGAGCTTCTTCATGGGAGGGGGAAACCTTTCAGGAGGTCGGTCGACGCGGAGCGCACCAGCAGGGTGCGCGGCCGTGGCTGGGTGGACTCGGCGGCGGCTCTGAGGCCACGCGCCGTCGGGACATGGCCCGGAGGGGACAGGAAACGGTCCGGCCTCAGGGCGCCTCGGCCACGATCGCCAGAGCGTGAATACCTCTCGGGATCAGGGCCGAAAGGGCATCATACACGAGCCGATGTCGGGCCAGACGGGGCTGGCCGGCGAAGCGCGCGGCACGAATTTCGACCCGGAAATGGCTGCCTTCGGCGGCTCCGGCGTGGCCGGCGTGGGCGGCGCTTTCATCGGTGACGACGAGGTGGGTCGGGTCGAGTGCGGCACGCAGGGCCGCGTCGAGTTCCGCGGCGCTCGGCCGCTCGGCCTGGGGTTGGGCAGCGTGGCTCATTCTTCGTGCGGTTTGAGGTGGCGCGTCAGGTAGAAGCCCTGGGCGAGCATGAAGACGAACATCAGACCCATGCCACCGAAGAGCTTGAAGTTCACCCAGGTGGCGGTGTCGAAGTGGAAGGCCACCCAGAGGTTGAGCACGCCCATGAAGGCGAAGAACAGCACCCAGGCGAGGTTCAGGCGCTTCCAGGCGAACGTGGGGAGCTCGACCTGTTCACCCAGCAGCAGCTTGAGCAGATTCTTGCCGGCCAGGATCGGGCTGAGCAGGAAGGCCGCCGACATCACCCAATACAGCACCGTGGGCTTCCACTTGATGAAGGTTTCACTGTGGAAGTAGATCGTTGCGCCGCCCAGCACCGTGACCAGCACCAGGCTGACCCAGAGCATGGTGTCGACCTTCTGGCGGCGTGCCTTGAGGTACAGCACCTGGGCCAGCGTGGCGACGATGACCACCACGGTGGCCAGCAGCACCGGCGCCTCCTTGGCGCCGACCACGCCGCCGGAGACCATGAAGCCGAACCAGTCCGAGGCGAGCCGGGCGGCCTCGTCGGCGCGTTTTTCCGCCGCGTTGAAGGTCAGGAAGAACAGGACGATCGGCAGGAAGTCGAGCAGCAGCTTCATCGGAAGGAGCCGACGCGGCGGGCGACGGCAGCGTGCGTGAGGGGAGGGGCGCCGGTCGTCCGGCGTGCGGATTATGCGGGCGCCGTGTGGGGGATCCGGTGAACCCCCTCCCTGCTTCGGGTGGCACCTGGTTGCCGTGGCCGGGCAAAGCGCTGCGCGACGGGCGGAAGTCACGCGGGCGCTGCGGATGAGATTGGGATCCGCGCTGTCGCCTCAGGGACAAACCTCGCCCGAAGCGGCCCGGCCGGCTTGACGCAGCGCATGGGTGGGCCCGGGGCACCGTGACACAGTGGCCTGAGCCCGAGGCGACCCTGGTCGGGCCGCAGGCCAGTCGTCCGCGCGACAGTTGCCTCGGGAAACACGCTAGGGGGCCGTCGCCGATGCGCTCCTATAGTTCTTCGCCGCTGCCTGCCCGGCTGGTTTTGGCTCGGGCGGAGTGGACCGATCGAATCGACTGGAAGGAGAGACCGATGAGCAGCCTGATGGGCCAGATGATGCGCATGCCGTTGTTGATCTCGTCGCTGCTGGTGCATGCGGCGCGGCACAGCGCGGACACCGAGATCGTGTCCAAGCGGGTCGAGGGGGATCTGCATCGCTACACCTACAAGGACGCCGAGCTGCGTGCGCGCAAGCTGGCCCAGGCCTTCGCCCGGCTGGGCTGCCGCGCCGGGAACCGCGTGGCCACGCTGGCCTGGAACGGCTACCGCCACTTCGAGATCTACTTCGGCGCCTCGGGCTCGGAGCTGGTCTGCCACACGATCAACCCGCGCCTGTTCCCCGAGCAGATCGCCTGGATCGCCAGCGACGCGGCCGACCAGGTGCTCTGCTTCGACCTGAGCTTCCTGCCGCTGGTCGAGAAGCTGGCGCCCGCGATGCCCTCGATCCGGCACTACGTGCTGATGACCGACCGCTCGCACATGCCTGAGTCGTCGAAGATCGCCAACCTGCTGTGCTACGAGGAGCTGGTCGAGGCCGAGAAGGGCGACTACGTCTGGCCGGAGTTCGACGAGAACACCGCCTCGAGCATCTGCTACACCTCCGGCACCACCGGCAACCCGAAGGGCGCGGTCTACAGCCACCGTTCCTCGGTGCTGCACGCCTACGCCGCGGCGCTGCCGGACGCGATGAACTGCTCCTCGGCGGACAGCATCCTGCCGGTGGTGCCGATGTTCCACGTCAACGCCTGGGGCCTGCCCTATGCGGCGCCGCTGGTGGGCGCGCGCCTGGTCTTCCCCGGTCCGCACCTGGACGGCAAGTCGCTGCACGAGCTCTTCGAGACCGAGCGGGTCACCTTCTCGGCCGGCGTGCCCACCGTCTGGCTGGGGGCCATCAACCACATGAAGAACAACGGCCTGAAGCTGTCCACGCTGCGGCGCACGGTGATCGGCGGCTCGGCTTGCCCGCCGGCGATGATGCGCACGCTGGAGGACGACTTCAACGTTGAGGTGATCCACGCCTGGGGCATGACCGAGCTGTCGCCGCTGGGCACGCTGTCCAAGCTCAAGGCCAAGCACGCCGACCTGCCCGCGGTGGACAAGCACCGCCTGCTGGAGAAGCAGGGCCGCTCGATCTACGGCATCGACATGTGCATCGTCGGCAACGACGGCAACGAGCTGCCCTGGGACGGCCGGGCCAGCGGTGACCTGCTGGTGCGCGGCGGTTGGGTGATTTCCAGCTACTTCGGTAAGGCCGACGAGTCGCCGCTGCGCCCGCTCAACGGGCGCGACTGGTTCCCGACCGGGGACGTGGCCACGATCGACGCCGACGGCTTCATGCAGATCACCGACCGCAGCAAGGACGTGATCAAGTCCGGCGGCGAGTGGATCAGCTCGATCGACTTGGAAAACGTGGCGATGGCCCATCCGGCGGTGCTGGAGGCCGCCGCCATCTCCTGCCACCACCCGAAGTGGGACGAGCGCCCGCTGCTGGTGGTGGTGCGTCGCCCTGGCAAGGAGCTGACCCGCGAGGAGATGCTGGCCTTCTACGACGGGCGCATCGCCAAGTGGCAGATCCCGGACGACGTGGTCTTCGTCGACGACATCCCGCACACCGCCACCGGCAAGATGCTCAAGGCCAAGCTGCGTGAGCAGTTCAAGGACCACCGCCTGCCGGGCGTCTGAGTCGCGGTTTTTTCTGTGGGAAGCCGTCCGCGCGGGGCGCTGTGCGGACGGCTTCGTCGCGTGTGCACGCGCGGTCGATCCCGGTTTGTCCCTCCCGCGACAAGCCGCTCGGGTAGTCCCTGAAGTCGCTTCGGCGGCGTTCCGCTACCTTCCCGGGCATTCGTTCTGAAGCTCACCCGATACAGGAGACACAAGATGACGATGCTTCGCAAGCCCCTGGTGATGGCCGCTGCCGCGGCGCTGATGCTGGCCAGTGCGGCCGCCCAGGCGCAGAAGGGGGAAACGGTCAAGATCGGCTGGATCGACCCGCTGTCCGGCCCGCTGGGCAACATCGGCCAGAACAGCCTGAAGAGCTTCCAGTACATGGCCGAGAAGCTCAACGCCAGCAATGCTGCCGGCGTGAAGTTCGAGATCGTGCCCTTCGACAACAAGCTCTCGCCGCAGGAGAGCCTGACGGTGCTCAAGGCGATCATCGACCAGGACATCCGCTACATCACCCAGGGCAATGGCAGCGCCGTGGCCGGCGCGCTGATCGACGGCATCAACAAGCACAACGAGCGCAACCCGGGCAAGGAGATCGTCTTCTTCAACAACGCCGCGGTGGACCCGGACTTCACCAACAGCAAGTGCAGCTTCTGGCACTTCCGCTTCGACGCCGACACCTCCATGAAGATGGAGGCCTACACCTCCTTCATGAAGGACGAGAAGGCGATCAAGAAGGTCTACCTCGTCAACCAGAACTACTCGCACGGCCAGCAGGTCCCCAAGTACTTCAAAGAGGCGCTGGCGCGCAAGCGCCCGGACGTGCAGGTGGTGGGCGAGGACCTGCACCCGCTGGCCCAGGTGAAGGACTTCGCGCCCTACATCGCCAAGATCAAGGCCGCCGGCGCCGACAGCGTGGTCACCGGCAACTGGGGCTCCGACCTTGCGCTGCTGATCAAGGCGGCCAAGGACGCCGGCCTGGACGCGACCTTCTACACCTACTACGGCGGTGCCAACGGGACGCCGCGCACCATCGGCCCGACGATGGACGGCAAGGTGAAGTTCGTCTACATCGGCCACCCGAACATCCCCGAGCTGGCGAAGTGGGAGACCGAGTTCAAGGCCAAGTTCAACGAGGACCTGTCGCTGCTGTCCACGCTGCACGTGCTGCCGATGCTGGCCAACAGCATCGCCAAGGCCAAGAGCACCGACCCGGTCAAGGTCGCCAAGGCGATGGAAGGCCTGTCCTTCAAGAGCTTCAGTGGCGAGGTGACGATGCGCGCGGCCGACCACCAGCTGCAGCAGCCCCTGTACGTGGCGACCTGGAAGAAGATCAGCGACCCGAAGAAGCAGATCAACGTCGAGGACACCGGCTTCACCTGGGTGCAGGACAAGGTCTTCGAGCCCTACGTGTCGAGCACGCCGACCTCCTGCCAGATGAAGCGCCCGGGCTGAACGGCCGCGCTGCGCGCGCGGGTCGCCCGTCAGTCGCCCCTGCGACGCGGCGCCGCGACGCCAGAGTGACAGGGCGCCTGCGCCCTGGCTCCGATACTGGGGCCCGCCGCGAGCCAAAGCGCCGGGCCCCAGTCGCAGGGAAGCCTTCCCTGCGATCCCTCCTCCGCGAACACGGACGACGCCGTGGACCAAGTCCTCATCAACCTGCTCAACGGCCTGAGCACCGGGCTGCTGCTGTTCATGCTCAGTGCCGGCCTCACGCTGATCTTCAGCATGATGGGCGTGCTGAACTTTGCGCACGCCAGCTTCTACATGCTCGGGGCCTATTTCGCCTACGCGCTGGCCGGGCAGGTCGGCTTCTGGCCTGCGCTGCTGCTCGCGCCGCTGGCCGTGGGCGTGACCGGCGCGGTGTTCGAGCGCGTCGTGCTGCGCAAGGTGCACCGCCACGGCCACGTGGCCGAGCTGCTGGTCACCTTCGGCCTGTCGTACGTGCTCTTCGAGCTGGTGCAGCTGGTGTGGGGGCGCACGTCGGTGCCGTTCTCACCGCCCGAGGCGCTGGCGGGCACCGCCTTCACGCTGATCCAGACCAGCGGCCAGAGCCTGTCGGTGGTGGCGGGTGCCGCTGGTGAGGCGCTGTGCAAGGGCAGTGGCGACGTCATCGTCCAGTGCACGCGCTTTCCGCTGAACCGCGCCTTCCTGGCCGCGGTGGCTTTTGCGATGCTGGGCGGGCTGTGGCTGCTGCTCACGCGCACCCGCATCGGCTTGGTGATCCAGGCGGCGCTGACGCACCCCGAGATGGCCGAGGCGCTGGGCCACAACGTGCCGCGCGTGTTCATGCTCGTCTTCGGCGCCGGCTGCGCGATGGCCGGGCTGGCCGGCGTGGTCGGCGGCATCACCTTCGTGACCGAGCCGAACATGGCCAACGTCGGCCCGATCGTCTTCGCGGTCATCGTGGTCGGCGGCATGGGCTCGCTGCCCGGCGCCTTCATTGGCTCGATCCTGATCGGCCTGCTGCAGACCCTGCCGCTGACCGTCGACAAGTCCCTGGTGCACCTGGCCGGCTCGCTGGGCGTGAGCATCACGCCCGACAGCCTGGCCTACCCGCTGGCCAAGATCACCCTGGCGCAGGCCGCGCCGATCCTGCCCTACCTGCTGCTGGTGCTGATCCTGATCCTGCGTCCCAAGGGCCTGCTCGGCACCCGGGAAGACTGACCAGATCCACCCCAAGCGAGGCTCGACACCCCGATGCACGTTGCCGAAAGTCGCCCCCATTTCCACTTCAAACCCTGGAACGTCGGCCGCTGGCTGATCTGGGGCTGCTTCGCGCTGTTGCTGGCCGTGGCCCCGCTGATCTGGACCAGCAGCCTGAGCCACACGCTGATCTCGCAGATCGGCATCGCGATCATCGTCTGCCTGTCCTACAACCTGCTGTTCGGGCAGGGCGGCATGCTCAGCTTCGGCCACGCGGTCTACAGCGGCGTGGGCGCCTACCTGGCGATCCACACGCTCAACCTCGTGTCGGCCGGCAAGTTCGCGTTGCCGGTCAGCCTGATCCCGCTGGTGGGCGGGCTGGCGGGCTTCGTCTTCGCCGCCGCGCTGGGTTTTGTCACCACCCGCAAGGCGGGCACCACCTTCGCGATGATCACGATGGGCGTGGGCGAGCTGGTCTGGTCCGCCTCGCTGATGATCCCGGAATTCTTCGGCGGCGAGGCCGGCATCTCGGGCAACCGCGTCGTCGGCCAGGCGGTGATGGGCATCAGCTTCGGGCCGCAGAAGCAGGTCTACTACCTGATCGCGCTCTACTGCTTCCTCAGCACCGCGGCGATGTACGCCTTCACCCGCACGCCGCTGGGGCGCATGCTCAACGCGGTGCGCGACAACCCCGAGCGCGTCGAGTTCATCGGCTACAGCACCCGGCGCGTGCGCTACCTGGCCTTCATGGTGGCGGGCTTCTTCGCCGGCATCGGCGGTGGGCTGTCGGCGCTGAACTTCGAGATCGTCACCGCCGACGTCGTCGGGGCGGCCCGCTCCGGCGCCTACCTGCTCTTCGTCTTCCTGGGCGGCGCGACCTTCTTCTTCGGGCCGATCCTCGGCGCGGTGCTGATGGTGGTGGCGCTGGTGCTGCTGTCCGAGCTGACCAAGGCCTGGCTGCTGTACCTCGGCCTGATCTTCCTGCTCATGGTGATGTACGCGCCCGGCGGCATCGCCAGCCTGATCATGATGAACCTGCGCCTGGCCGCCTTCGGCAAGCTGCGGCGCATCTGGGTGGCCTACCTGGCGCTGGGCGGCGCCGGGCTGGTGGCGCTGACCGGCGTGGCGGTGATGATCGAGATGGTCTACCACCGCCAGCTCAACGCCGCACTCGGCCCCAACCTGAAGTTCCTGGGCGCTCAGCTGAACACCCACGGCGCGGACGCCTGGTTCGGCGCCGCCTTCCTGACGGTCACCGCCGCGGGGCTGTTCGAGCTGGCGCGTCGGCAGTTCCAGCACGAATGGGGCGAGATCCAGGAAGACATCGAGAAAGAGATCAAGCGCCGGGAGGCCATCGCGACATGACATACGCCCTTGAACTCGTCGACGTGCGCAAGAGCTTCGGCAAGACCGAGATCATCCGCGGCGCCAACCTGCAGGTGAAGCCCGGCGAGCGCGTGGCCATCATCGGCCCCAACGGTGCGGGCAAGAGCACGCTGTTCAACCTGATCAGCGGGCGCTTCGGCATCACCAGCGGCGAAATCCGCCTGAACGGCGCGCGCATCGACGGCCTGGAGCCCTACGAGATCAACCGCCGCGGGCTGGCGCGCAGCTTCCAGGTCAGCAACCTGTTCTCGCGCCTGTCGGTGTTCGAGAACATCCGCTGCGCCCTGCTGTGGTCGATGGGCCACCGCTACGCCTTCTGGAAGTTCCTGGCCGACCTGCACGACGCCAACGACCGCGCCGAGCAGATCGTCGAGATGATCGGCCTGGACAAGCGCCGCGATCACCTCGCGACCAACCTCACCTACGCCGAGCAGCGCGCCCTGGAGATCGGCATCACCATCGCCGGCGGCTCCAACGTGGTGCTGCTCGACGAGCCCACCGCCGGCATGAGCAAGAGCGAGACCAAGCGCTTCATCCAGCTCATCCGCCAGGTGACCGAGGGCCGCACGCTGCTGACCGTCGAGCACGACATGGGCGTGGTCTTCGGCCTGGCCGACCGCATCGCGGTGCTGGTCTACGGCGAGGTCATCGCCTTCGACACCCCCGACGCGGTGCGCGCCAACCCCCGCGTGCAGGAGGCCTACCTCGGCTCCGTGCTCGCCGAGCAGCAGGCCGCCCAGGCGGCGCACTGATTCCCCGAGGCCGATCGACATGCTCCAGCTCGACCAACTGCACGCCTTCTACGGCAAGAGCCACGTCCTGCACGGCGTCAACTTCGAGGTCCGCGCCGGCGAGATCGTCGCGCTGCTGGGCCGCAACGGCTCCGGGCGCTCCACCACGGTCAAGACCATCATGGGTCTGGTCGAGGGCAAGGGCGCGATCCGCTGGCAGGGTCAGGACATCCTGGGCCAGAAGGCCTTCGAGATCGCCCACCGCGGCATCGGCTACGTGCCCGAGAACCGCGACATCTTTCCCAAGCTCACGGTGCACCAGAACCTGATGCTCGGCGAGAAGGGCCGGCGCAGCGCGGCCAAGGGCGATGGCCAAGGCAACGGCAAAACGGGCCCGCGCTGGGGCTTCGACGACATGTACGGCATGTTCCCGCGCCTGAAGGAGCGCCAGCACACCGAGGCCGGCGTGCTCTCCGGCGGCGAGCAGCAGATGCTCACGCTGTGCCGCACGCTGATGGGCGACCCCGAGCTGATCATGATCGACGAGCCCACCGAGGGCCTGGCGCCCAAGATCGTCGAGCTCGTCGCCGAGTACCTGCGCGAGCTCAAGCGCCGCGGCCTGGCGGTGCTGCTGGTCGAGCAGAAGCTGACCATCGCCCTGGAGGTGGCCGACCGCTGCCTGGTGATGGGGCACGGGCGCATCGTCTTCGAGGGCACGCCCGCGGAGCTGCGCGCCAACAGCTACATCCGCAAGGAGTGGCTGGAGGTGTAGGTGTAGGCGACTGAGCCACCACCTGTGCGTGACGGGGCCCCGCGCGGCTTGACGCAGCGTGCTGCGTTAGCAACAGCGGTTCCGGACGAATTTCTCAGTTCTGCGCTATTGCTGCAAATGTTGACATTCCGCTGGCCGTGGAGTGTTAAGCCCGCCTTAAGCGCTGTAACATGGCCTCACATCCGCAATCTTTCTGACCGATTGGTGAGCGGATTAGCGGCCAGCGGGACAAAAGCAAAGACTCGCGGGAGGATTTCCCACTTTCTTACAACTCCCAGGAATTCGTTGGGGGGTAATTGAGGCGACGATGCCGTCCCGTGTCAATGTCCGCTTGGTACACCGAGTGGCGATCGCAGGAGTGGGGATGCAGAACGGATCAGGGTCATTTCGTCTCAAGAAGTTGATCAAGCAGGTGGGGTCGCCGCTTCTGGATGCTTTGGGGGTATTCGATCGGTCCATCGAACGATTGCGCGCTGATTCATCTGCCTGGACCATCTTGATGTATCACCGTGTGATTCGTGATGCACGGGACGATCCCTTCGAGATGGGCATGTGCGTTCGCCTGCCCCATTTCGAGCAGCAGATTGCCTACCTGCGGACTCATTTCAACGTCACGTCCATCAGTGAAGTCGCTGAGCGTCTTCACCGCGGTGAAGCCTTGGCCCCTGGCACGGTATCGATCACCTTCGACGACGGGTACCTGGATAACTTGACGGTGGCGGCCCCGGTGCTGGAACGGCATGGCATGCCGTGGAGTCTGTACGTCACGACCGGCGGAATCGACAGCGGCGCCTCCTTCTGGTGGGACCGTGTCATTCGGGCCGTGGCCCTGACGCCGGTGCGACGGCTGGACCTTGAAAAGCTGCCGGCCGCCTTTGGCGGTGGGGCGCTGTCGCTGACGCGATCCCATCGGCGGACCTCCTTGCTGCGCTTGCTCGATGTGCTCTGGTCGCTGCCTATCGAGGTGACGCTGGCTTGTGTGTCCCAGGTGGAAGAAGCGCTGATCCAGGGTCTGGCCGCTGACTGTGGGCCTCAAGCCCCCAGGTTGTCCGTGGCCCAACTGCGCGAGCTGGTCGCCCGGGGCGGCGTTGAAATCGGCGCGCATTCGGTGCGTCACCCGAATTTGGCCGCACAGCCGATCGCCGAAGTGGTGCATGAAATGCACGAGTCGCGGCGATGCCTGGAGTCTCTGCTGGATCAAGCCATACCGGGTTTTGTATATCCGGGGGGGCGCATGAGTGGCGAAGTGATTGAACAGGCCCGCAGTGCAGGGTTTCGTTATGCATTGAGCACCGAATCGCGCATCAACGATTTGCCCTGTGATTTGATGCAATTGGGAAGAATCGGCATGCCCGACAGTTCGGCGGCAGATTTTCGGCGTGCCCTGCACAACCAAATGTCCCGGCTGCCGGCAGGTGGGCGATCGGGAGGGCCGGTGCAGTGTTTCAGCCATAGCTCGGCGGCCCCCTTGCCCTCGCGTCCCGGCAAGGCGGGGGACATGTCGCCTACTTGGTGACCATCAGGCCACGTGAGTGCTTCGTTCGTCGCCCCCAGTCATCCAGGCCATTCATCGAAGCCGCCACTGCGAGCGCAGCGATCATGGCGCCCACCGGTGGCGCCGACTTTTCGGACGGCCGGCTCAGCGTCTCAACAGTCCTCGCCCACCTGGAGCAGCGCAGGCACAGCGGCAAGATCTCGGCAGGCGTCGTAGACGTAGCGGTCGGGTCGCAGAAGCACCGCCACCAGGCCCCGCTCGGCCATCCAGGCGTCGATGCGTTCGCCCGCGTCGGTGATCACCACAGCGTCCAGCGCCTGTACTGCAGGGCGAGCCGCGTCGGGCAGCCCGTGGCCGCGGCGCAGCAGCAGGCCCCAGCGGGCGCCGAGCACGTCGTCCAGCCAGCGGCCGTCGGGCAGTGTGTGCTGCACGAAGACCTTGCCGACGCCCGTCGGCGCGTCCGGCCGGTGCGCGCGGTGCAGGCCCGGGCCCAGCGTCGGGGTGGGGAAGGGGAATTGCAGGCCTTGGGCCTTCAGGCGGGCGTCTCGCTCGGCGGCGCGCTGCACATCGAGCTCCTGGATCACGCGGCCCACGTCGTCGGCCAGCGCGACGAACTCGCGTGCGTGCGGGAGGCGCTCTGGGCCGTAGCTGGCGAGCAGCGCCTCGGCCCGATCGGGCTGGCGCTGCGCCTGCACCAGCTTCCAGGCCAGGTTGGCTGCGTCGCGCAGGCCCGCGCACAGGCCCTGGCCGAGGAAGGGCGGCGTCTGGTGCGCCGCATCCCCGGCGATCAGCAGGCGGCCGTCGCGCCAGTGCCGCGCCACTCGGGCGCGGAAGACGTAGGCCGCCGCGCGCTCCAGCGTCGCCTGGGCGGGCGTCACCCAGCGCGCCAGCAGCGGCCAGACCTGCGCTGGCTCGGTCATCGCCTGGGCGTCCTCGCCAGGCAGCAACATGATTTCCCAGCGCCGGCGCAGCGGGTGGACGTAGATGGAGGTGGCCGGGCGCGCCGGGTCGCAGTGCTGCACCGTGTGCTCGGGCAGGTCCAGCGGGTGCTCCAGCACGCCGTCGACCACCAGCCAGGTCTGCGCCGCACCGATCTCCTCGAAGTCCTCGCCCCCGGCGATGAAGCGCCGCAGCGTCGAGCGGGCGCCGTCGCAGCCCACCACCCAGCGCGCGCGCAGCTGCAGCTCGGCGGCCAGGTCCAGGTCCCAGGCGGTCACCGTCGCGGCGTCGGTGCCCTGGTGCACGTCGCGCAGCTCCAGGCGCTCGCGCAGCCGCACGGTCGGGTAGCGCGCGAGGCCGGTGCGCAGGCCCGCCTCCAGCTCCGGCTGGTGGAAGTAGTAGTCGTTGTGCCAGCCCTGGCTGCCCAGGCCGACCTGGCCCAGGCGCACCAGCAGCGTCTCGCCCTGGGCATTGACCCAATGCATGCTGTGGCCGGGGCGCAGCAGCGGCAGCACCGCGGGGGCCAGGCCCATTGACTGGATGATGCGCATCGTCTCGCCGTCCAGGTGCACCGCCCGCGGAATGGGCAGCACACCGGCGTGGCGGTCGATCAGCAGCACCGACAGGCCGCCCGCGCCGAGCAGGTTGGCGAGCGCGACGCCGGTGGGCCCGGCCCCGACGATCAGCACGTCCCAGACGTCGGGCGCCGAGGGGACCGATGGCACTGAAGTCGGCGACGGTGGGGTCTCGCCCGTGCGCGGGCCGGATGGCGTGCGGGTGTTCATGCGTGCTCCTTCATTAATATCTCGACTATTGAGACTTGATCAAGCCTTGCCATGTCGACTGCCGTGTCCGCTGTGCCTGCCGCTGCCGCTGTTGCGGAGCGTCCCCGAGTCGCATTGATCCACGCGTTGGCCGCCTCGGTCGAGCCGATCAACGCGGCACTCGTGCGTCTGTGGCCCGCCGCGCGCCGGATGAACCTGCTCGACGACAGCCTCTCGGCCGACCTCGCCGCCTCGCCCGCAGGGCTGGACGCGGCGATGACCGGGCGCTTCCTCGCGCTGGCCGACTACGCGGTGGGCACGGGCGCCCAGGCCCTCCTCTTCACCTGCTCGGCCTTCGGCCCCTGCATCGACGCTGTGAAGGCCCGCCACCCCGGCCTGCCGGTGCTCAAGCCCAACGAGGCGATGGTCGACGACGCTGCGGCCTGGGCGGCCCAGGCCCGAGCCGCCGCAGCGCCCGCGCGCATCGGCCTGCTGGCCACCTTTGCGCCCACGCTGGCCAGCATGCCGCCGGAGTTCCCGGCCGGTCTGGCGCTGGACCTGGAGCTCGCCGAGGGCGCGCTGGCTGCGCTGCAGGCCGGCGATCCCGCCGCGCACGACAGGCTGGCGGTCGCGGCCGCCCGGCGGCTGGCCGGGCGCGGCTGTGCGCTGATCGCCCTCGCGCAGTTCAGCCTGGCACGCGCCGCCCCGGCGATCGAGGCGGCGTTGGGCCTGCCGGTGCTGACCACGCCAGACAGCGCGGTGGCCGCCTTGAGGCAACGCCTGGCGAGCGACTGAGCCGCGCCCGGGCGTTGCACCGCGGGGCTTCAGGCTTCCGCGGCGATCGGGTTGCGCAGCGTGCCGATCCGGTCGACCACGATTTCGCAGACGTCGCCGGGCTTCATCCACACCGGCGGGCTGCGGCGCGCGCCGACGCCGCCGGGCGTGCCGGTGACGATCACGTCGCCCGGCTGCAGCGGGGCGATGGTCGAGACGTAGGCGATCTGGCGGGCGATCGAGTGGATCATCACCTCGGTGGTGGCGTCCTGCAGCACCTGGCCGTTGAGCACGGTCTGCAGCCGCATCACGCTGCCGAAGGGGATCTCGTCGGCCGTCACCATCCAGGGGCCGAAGCCGCCGGTGCGCCAGAAGTTCTTGCCCGGCACCCACTGCGAGGTGTGCTTCTGCCAGTCGCGGATCGAGCCGTCGTTGTAGCAGGCGTAGCCGGCGATGTACTGGGCCACGTCGGCCTCTTTGATGCGCCGGCCAGGCTTGCCGATCACCACCGCGATCTCGGCCTCGTAGTCCACCTGGGTGGATTCCGGCGGGCAGAGGATGGGCTCGTTGTGGCCGACCTGCGAATCCGCCACGCGCAGGAAGAAGGTGGGCTGCTCGGTGACGTCGCGGTTCGTCTCGCGCACGTGCTCGCCGTAGTTCAGGCCGCAGCACCAGATCTTGCCGGGGTGGGGGATGACGGGCAGCAGCGTGACCTCGCCCAGGCGGAACTCGGCGCTGCGGCCCTCGAGGGCGGCGGCAGCCTCACCCAGCGCATCGGCCGCCAGCAGGGCCTGCAGGTCCGCGTAGCGCCCGCCCAGGGCCGCGCCCAGGTCCACCACGCCGTCTTCGCCAATCACGGCGCCAAAGCCGGCCCGGCCGTTGCGCTCGAAGCTCACCAGTTTCATGACAATCCTTGTCTGTGTCAGTTGTTAAATCTCAATAGATGAGATTACATGATTTCTTCCGGCGGGTGTCAACCCAGTTGCACCGCAGGCCGGTGCCACGGTCCCGCCGGTGGGACGGCGGGGGTGGGCGCGGAGTCGGCCAGAATCCAGCCCCGCGGCATCCCCGTTCGCCCACGCCCCACTCAGGAGTCTTCGTCCATGACCAGCCCGGCCCGGGTCTTCGCCATCCTGGATCTGTTCACCCGGGAACGCCCCACCTGGCACGCCGACGAGATCAACGAGGCGCTGGGCTACGCGCGCGCCACCGGCTACCGCTACGTGCGCGAGCTGGTGGAGGCGGGCTTCCTGCAGAAGGTCACCGCCGGGCGCTACGGCCTGGGGGCTCGCA
>Ga0228698_1000138_pt1 | contig 67376 bp, 57 predicted proteins | sample McNCre117_Aug_MG_FD_178015 | JGI IMG/M metagenome (GOLD analysis project Ga0228698, IMG submission 178015) | Freshwater microbial communities from McNutts Creek, Athens, Georgia, United States - 1-17_Aug_MG | ecosystem: Environmental > Aquatic > Freshwater > Creek | place: USA: Georgia...
AACAGGACCGTGAAACACCTCAGCGCCGATGATAGTGCGCACTCGCGTGTGAAAGTAGGTCATCGTCAGGCTCCTATCCCCCTAAGCCCCCTCCGCTACCTCAGCGGCGGGGGCTTCGGCTTTGGGGTGGGTAATCAATGGTTCCCTCTCGATGCCGGCTGGCCTGCTTGGGTTCGGAGTCTTGAGTAGATCTTCCGTCGGCAGAACGCAAAAGGCGCGGCCGACGGTCTGATTTTTACTCACAAACGCTGCTGAACTCTGCAGCGGCAGCGTTGGGTGAAGACGTCCCGGCGCTCAGTGGGCTTCGTCCCAGTTGCTACCGATCCCGACGTCAGCGACCAGTGGCACCTTGAGCTGCGCTGCGCCGGCCATGACTCGGGGCAGCATTTCCTTTGCCCAGGCGAGTTCGTCCTCTGGAACCTCCAACACCAGTTCGTCATGCACTTGCATGATCATTCGGCTGTTGCGACCTTCCTGATCGATGACGCGCTGTACTTCAATCATGGCGAGCTTGATCAAATCGGCGGCCGTGCCTTGCATCGGAGCGTTGATGGCCTGTCGTTCTGCCGCGGCTCGACGAGGTCCATTACCGCCGCGAATTTCTGGAAGTACGATGCGGCGTCCAAACAAGGTTTCGACGTAGCCTGCCTGTCCCGCGTTCAGCTTCGTTTCGTCCATGTAGCGCTTCACGCCGGGATAGCGGGCAAAGTAGCGATCGATGTAGTCCCGAGCCGCTTTTTGTTCGATGCCCAGGCTGTTTGCCAGTCCAAAGGCGCCCATGCCGTAAATGAGGCCGAAATTGATGGTTTTGGCGTAGCGACGCTGCTCGCTGCTGACTTCGGACGGTGCGACTCCAAACACTTCCGCCGCCGTGGCTCGGTGCACATCCTGTCCTTCGACAAAGGCGGCGAGCAAATTGGCGTCACCGGAAATGTGAGCCATCAGGCGCAATTCGATCTGTGAGTAATCGGCACTGACGATGTGGTGCCCCAGGGGGGCGATGAAGGCTTCGCGTACGCGCCGACCTTCTGCCGTACGAATTGGAATGTTTTGCAGGTTTGGTTCGTTGCTCGACAACCGGCCGGTGATCGCCACCGCCTGCGCGTAATTCGTGTGAATCCGTCCAGTGGCCGGGTTGACCATCTGCGGCAGCTTGTCGGTGTACGTTCCCTTGAGCTTGGCCAAGCTGCGGTGCTCAAGGATGCGGGCCGGCAGTGGATAATCCACCGCCAATTCCTGAAGCACCTCTTCGTCGGTGCTGGGCGCACCGGTGGCGGTTTTCTTCTTGACCGGTAGGCCGAGCTTCACGAAGAGGATGTCGCCAATCTGCTTCGGGCTGCCCATGTTGAACGGCTGCCCGGCGATTTCGTAGGCTTCGCGTTCCAGTTCGAGCATGCGCTGAGCCAGTTGTTGGCTTTGGCGGGCCAGCACACCGGCGTCGATCAGCACCCCGTTGCGTTCAATGCGCATCAGCACCTGGGCGGTCGGCAATTCGATGCGTTCGTAGAGTTCACGCAGACGAACTTCCTGCGCAAATTCAGAGGCGAAATGACTGTGCACTTGCAGCGCCATTTCGCTGTCCTCGCCCGAGTAGGTCGTGGCGCGCTCGACGTCAACGTGGCTGAAGGGAATCTGGCTGGCGCCCTTGCCGCAGAGGTCCTCGTAATTCAAGCCCTTGCGGCCCAGGTGCCGCTCGGCCAAGCTGCTCAAGCCATGCGGCTTGTGAGCTTCGAGGACATAGCTTTCCAGCATCGTGTCTTGCTGATACCCCTGCACCGAGATGCCGTGGTTCGCAAAGACGTGCAGGTCGTATTTGATGTTCTGCCCCAGCTTGGCGGCCGCTGGGTTTTCCAGCCAGGGACGCAGACGCTCCAGGACCAGGGCGAGCGGCAATTGATCGGGGGCCCCGGGGTAATCGTGACCGGTGGGAATGTAGGCGGCCTCGTACGGCTGCACGGCCAAGCTGATGCCGACGATGCGTGCCCGCAAGGCATCGAGTGAATCGGTTTCGGTGTCCAGCGCAACCAGTTCCGCGCAACCGAGCCGGTCGATCCAGGCGTCGAGGCGGTCGAGTGATAAAACCGTTTCATACCGGCCCTCCTGTGCAGCAGCGGAAGGGGCGACGGCCGACGCGCCATCGGCGGCTGTTTCCGGCGGCACGACGGGGCGGTCAAGCAGGTCCGCCTGCACCGCCACAGGAAGTGACGCGGGCGCGCTGCCGAGGCGGGCCTCCAGGTCACGCCGCCAGGTCTTGAAACCGCGGGTGGTGTAGAAGGCCAGCAAGCCCTGCGCGTCGCCAGCGTCGAAGGCGAGGGCGTCGAGCGAGGGCCAGCCGCGCAGGTGGGCGCCGAGATCGCAGTCGGTCTTGACCGTCACCAGCTGCCGACCGGTGGGCAGCCAGTCGAGCGCCTTGCGCAGGTTCTCGCCAGCCACGCCCTTGATGCGGTCGGCCGAGGCCATGACGCCATCCAGCGAGCCGTGCTCACCGATCCACTTCGCCGCCGTCTTGGGGCCGACCTTTTCGACGCCGGGCACGTTGTCCACCGCGTCGCCCATCAAGGTCAGGTAGTCGACGATGCGCTCCGGGGGGACGCCGAACTTGGCCTGCACGCCCTCGCGGTCGAGCGACTCGCGGCTCATCGTGTTGATGAGCGTGACGTGCTCGGTGACCAGTTGAGCCAGGTCCTTGTCGCCGGTGGAGATCACCACGCGGTGGCCGCTGGCCTCGCCGACACGGGCGAGGGTGCCGATCGCGTCGTCCGCTTCGATGCCGGGCACCTCCAGCACCGGCCACCCCAGCAGGCGCACCACCTCGTGGATCGGGGCGATCTGTGCGCGCAGGTCGTCGGGCATCGGCGGGCGGTGGCCCTTGTAGTCGGGGTAGATTGCGTCGCGGAAGGTCGGGCCGGAGGCATCGAAGACGCAGGCGGCGTGCTCGGCGCCCATCTGCTGGCGCAGCTGCTGCAGCATCGCGACGATGCCGTGGATCGCGCCGGTGGGCTCGCCATTCGGGCCGCGCAGATCGGGCATCGCGTGGTACGCGCGGTAGAGGTAGCTGGAGCCGTCGACAAGCAGGAGGAGCGGGCGGGCCGTGGCGCCTGCCTCAGGGAGAGAATGCTGCATGGCGGCGATTGTGGCGCCTGTCAGACGTCGCAGGGGGCGGGCCACCTACAATCCCGCCATGTCACCGCGCCGCGTTTCGATGCTCCTGTGCCTGGCCGCTGCGACCGGGTTTTCCGGCTGGGCCGTCGCCGCGGGCCCGCAGGTGGCTGCGCCGCCCGATTTGCTGAACCCGGCACCGCGGTCCGCGCCTACTCCTGCCGCGTCGGCGCCCGCGAAGGGAGCGTCCGCCTCGGCGCAGGCAGCGTCCCGTCCGGTCGCGCAGGCGGCCTCGACGCCGCAGGCGGTGGTGATCGAGGACAAATACACCCGCATCGAAGAGCTGCACGACCATGGGGAAGTGCGCAGCATCAAGGTGCAGCCCAAGGTGGGCCGGGCCTATGAGATCGTGCCGGCCACGGGCGGACGCGACATGAGCAACAGCGCTGGCAACGGCCGCGGCGCCGCGGGTCAGCGCGTCTGGCCGATCCTGAGCTTCTGACGCGGCGGCACTTGCTGCTTGCGTCCTCCCGAATCGCTTCCTTGTTCCCCTTTTTTCCCCTTTCCTTCTTATGCTTCGCCGATGGCTGTCTTCACTGAAGTGACGCTGGATGCCGCCCAGCAACTGGTTACGCGACTGGGCCTGGGCCGAGTGCTGTCGCTGCGCGGCATCACCTCCGGCATCGAGAACACCAACTACTTCGTCGACACCGAAGACGCCACCGGCTCGCGTCAGTGGGTGCTCACGCTGTTCGAGCGCCTGAACCACGCGCAGCTGCCGTTTTACCTGCACCTGATGAAGCACCTGGCGGCGCGTGCCATTCCGGTGCCCGATCCGCAGGCCGATCCCGACGGCGAGATCCTGCACACCGTCTGCGGCAAGCCGGCCGCGCTGGTCGACAAGCTCTCCGGCGGCCACCAGCTGGCGCCGGCCGAGTCGCACTGCCGGCAAGTCGGCGCGATGCTGGCGCGCATGCACCTGGCGGGCGCCGACTACCCGCGCGTGCAGCCCAACCTGCGCGGGCTGGCTTGGTGGGTCGAGACCATCCCGGTCGTTCGGCCCTACCTGACCGACGCGCAGCGCGAGCTGATCGACGCCGAGCTGGCGTTCCAGGTCCATTTGGCCGACACCGCCGGCTACCGCGCGCTGCCGCGGGGGCCGGTGCACGCCGACCTGTTCCGCGACAACGTGATGTTCGACGGCCTGCCGGGCCACGAGAAGCTCACCGGCTTCTTCGACTTCTACTTCGCGGGCGTGGACACCTGGCTGTTCGACATCGCGGTGTGCCTGAACGATTGGTGCATCACGCTGGAGACCGGCCGGCTCGACGAGGCGCGGGCGCAGGCCTTCCTGAGTGCCTACGACGCCGAGCGCGAGCTCTCGCACGACGAGCTGCGCCTGCTGCCGGCGCTGCTGCGCGCGGGGGCGCTGCGCTTCTGGGTGTCGCGGCTGTGGGACTACCACCTGCCGCGCGAGGCCAGCATGCTCAGGGCTCACGACCCGACGCACTTCGAGCGGGTGCTGCGCGATCGCGTCGAGCGCCCCTGGCACTGGCTGCGCTGAGCGCGATCGGGAGAGCGGTCTTTGGCGATCAAGTTGCGAAGCGCCCCGGCCCTGGAGGGCGGGCGCTGGATGCTCAGTGGCGTGCAGTTGGCGCGGCGCTCGCCCCTGGCCCTGCTGGGCCTCATGGGCTTCATGTTCTTTGGCCTGGGCCTGCTGCTGGCGCTGCCCTGGATCGGGCCGTTGCTGGTCGGGGTGCTTATGCCGGCCCTGTCGGGCGGCTGGGTGCTGGCCGTCGAGGCGCTACACGCGGGCCGGCGGCCGACGCCGACGCACTTGATGCTGCCGCTGTTCGGCCAAGTCCGCGCCCGTCTGCTCGTGCTGGGTGGTCTGCATGCAGCCGCCGCTGCACTGACGCTGGGGCTGGCCGAGTTGATCGACCCGGGCCTGCAGCTCGCCTGGCGCAGCGCGATGGGCGCGGACGTCACCGATGAGGTGCGCATGGCCGCCTTTCAGGCCTTGCAAAGCGGCATGCTGCTGCGCATGGCGCTGATCGTGCCGGTGGTGCTGCTGTTCTGGCACGCCCCGCTGATCCTGCTGCGCGAGGGCGGCAGCGTTGGGCGCGCGCTGTTTGCCAGCGCGGTGGCCAGCGCCCGCAACCTGGGCGCCTTCGTGGTCTACGGCGTGGGCTGGGTGGCGGCCGACCTGCTGCTGTCGCTGGTGTTGGGCGTGCTGCTCTCGGCCCTCGGGCTGGCCGCCATGGCGCCGTTTTTTGCCATGCCGGCGGCGCTGTTCTTCTCGGCGGCGTTTTATGCGTCGCTGCACGCCAGCGTCTACGGCTGCATCGATTTCGGCGACGATGCTGGCGCTCCGGAGGGGGATGCCCCCCGCGCCTGAGGCGCTGGGCGCAGCGGCGCTGCTGCCCTCAGTGGCTGATCATCCACGGCCGTTTGGTCGGGAAGGCCTTGGCGCCGTTGGGCGCCGTCACCGTGCTCGACTTGCGGCCTGGTGAACAGCAGCCACAGCCGGCCGGGTGGCGCATGCGCTGGTAGCTGCCCGAGCTGTGTGGCTCGTGACGGGCGCGCTCGTTGACCTCCATCGCATGGCGCTTCTCGCCGGTGAGGCAGGCCAGCCGCGGCATCGATGAGAAGACCCGCGGCGAGGCGGCGCCGCAGTCGGGGCAGACCGCGGGGTCGTCACGCAGCGCATAAGAGCGCAGCGCGTCGAAGCCGCCGCAGTCGGGACAGGCGTAGTCGTAGGTCGGCATGCGGCGGCTCCTTTCCGGGGGGCGTCAGAGATCGGGCGACAGCGGCATCTGCACCGAGCCGTCGATGAACTTCGTCGGCCCGGCGGCGCTGGGGTTGATGTCGAAGTCGAAGATCGCGGTGGGCAGCCACAGCGTGGCACAGGCGTTCGGCACGTCGACCACGCCGCTGATGTGGCCCTGCACCGGGGCCGTGCCGAGGATGGAGTAGGCCTGGGCGCCGGAGTAACCGAACTTCTTCAGGTACTCGATGGCGTTCAGGCAGGCCTGGCGGTAGGCGACGTTGACGTCGAGGTAGTACTGCTTGCCGGCCTCGTCGACGCTGATGCCTTCGAAGATCACGTAGTCGTCGTAGACGGGCTTGATCGGGCTGGGCTTGAAGATCGGGTTCTTGATGCCGTACTTGGCCATGCCCCCCTTGATGAGCTCGACCTTCATGTGCACCCAGCCGGCCATCTCGATGGCGCCGCAGAAGGTGATTTCGCCGTCGCCCTGGCTGAAGTGCAGGTCGCCCACCGACAGGCCCGCGCCGTCCACGTACACCGGGAAGTAGATCTTCGAGCCGCGCGACAGGTCCTTGATGTCGCAGTTGCCGCCGTGCTCGCGCGGGGGCACGGTGCGCGCGCCGGTGGCTGCGGCCTTGGCCAGGGCGTCGCCGGTGAGCTTGCCCATGTGCGCGGTGCCGGCAAACGGCGGATTGGCCAGGCCGCTGGTGGCGGGGTCGGAGTCGATCAGCGCCTGCTCGCGCGCGTTCCACATCTCCAGCATCTTGGGGTCGGGCAGGCAGCCGATCAGCCCCGGGTGGATGAGCCCGGCGTACTTCACGCCCGGCACGTGGCGCGAGGTGGTGTACATGCCGTGGAAGTCCCAGATCGACTTCTGCGCCTGCGGGAAGTGATCGGTCAGGAAGCCGCCGCCGTTCTTCTTGCTGAAGAAGCCGTTGAAGCCCCAGAGGCTGTCGTCCTTGGCGCCGATGTCCAGCAGGTCGACCACCAGCAGGTCGCCGGGCTCGGCGCCCTTCACGCCCACCGGGCCGCTGAGGTAGTGCACGGTGGAGAGGTCGATGTCGCGCACGTCGTCGGCGCTGTCGTTGTTCTGGATGAAGCCGCCGGTCCAGTCGTAGGTCTCGAGCACGAACTCGTCGCCCGGTTTGACCCAGCAGGCCATCGGGATGTCGGGGTGCCAGCGGTTGTGCACCAGCTCGTTGCTGGGTGCGGGCTTGGAGAGGTCGACCTTGATCAGGGTTTCGGGCATGGCAGATGCTCCTTGGCTGGGGGAAAGCGATGGGGCGCAACGGGCGCCGACGTTCATACGGAGAGGTACTGCTTGATGTGGGCGGCGTCGGTGTCGGCGCGGGTGGTCTCATGCACCAGGCGCCCACCCTCGATGACGAACAGGCGGTCGGCCACGTCCATGGCGAAACTCAGCACCTGCTCGGAGACGACGATCGTGACCTCGCGCAGCTTGCGGATCTCGTTGAGCGCGCGGGCGATGTCCTTGATGATCGAAGGCTGGATGCCCTCGGTGGGCTCGTCGAGCAGCAGCACCTTCGGGTTGGTGACAAGGGCCCGCGCGATCGCCAGCTGCTGCTGCTGGCCGCCCGAGAGGTTGCCGCCCTGGCGCCGGCGCATCTCCCACAGCACGGGGAAGAGCGCGTAGATCTCGTCGGGGATGCGCTTGTCGCGGGCGTTCTCCAGCCCGGTCTGGATGTTCTCCTCCACCGTCAGCGTCGGGAAGATCATCCGCCCCTGGGGCACGTAGGCAATGCCCTTGGCCACGCGGCGAAAGCTCTCGTCGTGGGTGATGTCCTGGCCATCCACGCCGATGTGCCCGCCCTTGGCAGGCAGCAGCCCCATGAGGCTCTTGAACAGCGTGGTCTTGCCCATGCCGTTGCGGCCCATGATGGCCACGGTTTCCTTGGGCGCGGCCTCGAAGCTCACGCCGTGCAGTGCCTGGCTCTGGCCATAGGCGACGAACAGGTCCTTCACGCTCAGCATGGCGATGCTCCTTTCTCAGTGGCCCAGGTAGACGTCGATGACCTTCGGGTCGTTCTGGACCCGCTCCATGGACCCCTCGGCGAGGATGCGGCCCTGGTGCATGACGGTGACCTTGTGGGCGATCTGCGCGACGAACGCCATGTCGTGCTCAATCACGATCACCGAGCGCCCCTTGCAGATGCGCTGCAGCAGCTCGGCAGTGAGTTCGCGCTCGCGCGCGCTCATGCCGGCGATGGGCTCGTCAAGCATCAGCAGCTCGGGCTCCTGCATCAGCAGCATGCCGATCTCCAGCCACTGCTTCTGGCCGTGGCTGAGCAGGCCGGCCTCGGTGTCGAGCCGGTCGGCCAGGCCGATCTCGGCGGCCACGGCCTGCACCCGGGTGCTCACGTCCTCGCCGCAGCGGAAGAACAGCGAGCCCAGCACGGAGCGGCCGGTGGGGTGGCTGACCTCCAGGTTCTTGAACACCGAGAGGTTCTCGTAGATCGAGGGCGTCTGGAACTTGCGGCCGATGCCCTTGCGCACCCGGGTGTGTTCGGCCAGGCCGGTCAGCTCCTCGTTCTTGAACTTGATGCTGCCGCCGCTGGCCTTCGTCTTGCCGCAGATCAGGTCCAGCAGCGTGGTCTTGCCCGCGCCATTGGGGCCGATGATCACGCGCAGCTCGTTGCGGTCGATGTACAGCGTGAGGGCGTCGATCGCCTTGAAGCCGTCGAAGGAGACCGTCAGGTCCTCCACCGCCAGCGCGAAGTCGGTGTTGCTCATGGGGCGGTCCTCGTTCAGGCGGTGGCGCCGTGGGGAAGCTCACCCCCGATCGGCTGGGGGGGCAGGGCGACGGCCGTCCCTGCTGCGGTTTCGTGCGTGCAGGGGACGCCGGGGCTGGTCACTGCCACGGCCGCTGCTTGCGCTGCTTGCGCTGCTTGCGCCGCCTGCGCCGCGGCAACCCGCCGCGCCTGCCACCGGGCCCGACCGACTGCCCAGGCTGGTTTGATCCGGCGCTCGACCAGGCCGGCCAGGCCGTCCGGAAAGGCCATGGTCACGCCGATGAACAGCGCGGCCATCAGAAACAGCCACAGGTCCGGAAAGGTCTCCGAAAACAGCGTCTTGCCCGCGTTGACCAGCAGCGTGCCCACCACCGCTCCCACCAGACTGGCCCGGCCGCCCACTGCAGCGAAGATCACCATCTCGATGGAGGGCACGATGCCCACGAAGCTGGGCGACATGAAGCCCACCTGGAGCGTGAACATCGCGCCGCCGATGCCCGCCAGCGCGGCGGCCATGCAGAAGGCGGCGACCTTGAACATCGCCACGTCGTAACCGGAGAAGCGCACGCGGTCCTCCTTGTCGCGCATCGCCAGCAGCAGCGTGCCGAACTTGCTGTGCTGCACCCACAGCCCGGCGGCGATGGCCGCCAGCAGCAGCAGCGCACAGACGTAGTAGAGGATCAGGCGCGCCGAGTCGCTGCGGATGTCCCAGCCCAGCAGCGTCTTCAGGTCCGTGATGCCGTTGACGCCGCCGGTGTAGCCCTGCTGGCCGATGATCAGCACCGTCAGGATCAGCGCCACGGCCTGCGTGATGATCGCGAAGTACACCCCGCCCACGCGGCGCTTGAACATCGCGTAGCTCACCAGGAAGGCCAGGGCGGTGGGCACCAGCAGCACCGCGATCAGGGACAGCGACAGGCTCTTGAACGGCAGCCACCACAGCGGCAGCGCCGTGAGCTGGTTCCAGTCCATGAAGTCCGGGATGCCCGGTGTGCTCTGGATCTTGGTGCTCACCGGATCGCTCGCTTCGAGCTTCAGGAACATCGCCATCGCGTAGCCGCCCAGGCCGAAGAAGACGCCCTGGCCGAGGCTGAGGATGCCGCCCCAGCCCCACACCACCACCAGCCCGACGGCCACGAAGGCGTAGGACAGGTACTTGCCCACCAGGTTGAGGCGGAAGCTGTCGAGCAGCGCCGGGAACACCAGCAGCAGCAGGATCGACAGGGCGAGCAGCCCGCCCAGGCCGGGCCGGCGCAGCCGGCTCATCAATGCGTTCATGGATCGAGGGCTCCGAAACAGGGGGAATGCGGCGGTGGCAGCGGACTCAGCGACGCACCTTCGAGGCGAACAGGCCCTGCGGGCGGATCATCAGGATCACGACGATCAGCGACAGGGTGATCACCTTGGCCATCGAGCCGGTGATGAAGAACTCGCCGATGGACTGCGTCTGCGCGATGCCGAAGGCCGACACCACGGTGCCCAGCAGGCTGGCCGCACCGCCGAAGGTCACGACGAGGAAGGCGTCCACGATGTACAGCGAGCCGCTGGTGGGACCGGTGGAGCCGATGGTGGTGAAGGCCGCGCCCGCCACCCCGGCGATGCCGCAGCCGATGGCGAAGGTCAGCCGGTCGGTGCGCCGCGTGTCGATGCCGATGGCGTTGGCCATGGCGCGGTTGCTCACCGTGGCGCGCACGCGCAGCCCCCAGCGGCTCTTGTACAGCGCAAGCATCACCAGGGCGGTGACCAGCGCCGTCAGGGCCAGCACGAACAGGCCGTTGATGGGAATGTCCAGGCCTTCCTTCGGGGCCCAGGAGCCCATCAGCCAATCGGGCAGCGTGGGGCTGACCTCCTTGGGGCTGATGAAGCTGCGAAAGCACTGCTGCATCGCCAGGCTTAGGCCCCAGGTGGCCAGCAGCGTGTCCAGCGGGCGCTTGTAGAGGTGGCGGATCAGCGCCCACTCCATGAGCCAGCCGGCGGCGAAGGCCAGCGCGAAGGCCAGCACGATGGCCAGCGGGAAGTACGCCGACGCGAGCGCGGGCGCGAACTTCTCGGTCAGCGTGCTGGCCATGAAGACGGTGTAGGCGCCGATGGCCATGAACTCGCCATGCGCCATGTTGATCACCCCCATCTGGCCGAAGATGATCGCCAGGCCCAGGCCCATCAGCAGCAGCACCGAGAACAGGCTGATCCCGGCGAAGCCCTGCATGAGGGCGATGTTCAGCATCTCCGACAGTCCCATGTCGTCCCTTTCGTGTCGCTCAGAGGTGATCGGGGCGGCCGGCGCGGCTCCACGCGCCGACCGCCAGTGCGGTCGGTGAGGTCAGCCGCGCGTCACTGGTAGCCCTTCGGAAAGGGGTTGGGCTCGATCAGCTTGGGGCTTTCGGCGATCAGCTTGAACTGGCCGTCGGCGGTCATCTGGCCGATGCGCGCCTTGCTCCACAGGTGGTGGTTCTCGTGGATCTTCACGTAGCCCTCGGGCGCTTCCTTGAACTCCACGTCCTTGCTGGCCGCGGCGATCTTGTCCACGTCGAAGCTGCCTGCCTTCTCCACCGTGGCCTTCCACAGCCAGGGGCCGAGGTAGGCGGCCTGGGTCACGTCGCCGATCACCGCCTTGGCGCCGTACTTGGCCTTGAAGGCCTCCACGAACTTCTTGTTGTTCGGGTTGTCCAGGCTCTGGAAGTACTTCATGCAGGCGTAGAAGCCGGCGGTGTTCTCGCCGCCGATGCCCAGCAGCTCGTCCTCCGTCACCGAGATGGTGAGCAGGAACTGCTTGTCCGCGGTGATGCCCGCGGCCTTGAGCTGCTTGTAGAAGCTCACGTTGGAGCCGCCCACCACCACGGCGTAGATGCAGTCGGGCTTGGCGGCCTTGATCTTGTTGATCAGCGAGTTGAAGTTGGTGTGGCCCAGCGGGTAGTACTCCTCGCCGACCACCTTGCCCTTGAGCTGGTTCTCGATGTGCTTGCGCGCGATCTTGTTGCTCGTGCGCGGCCAGATGTAGTCGCTGCCGATCAGGAAGAAGCTCTTGGCCTTCTTCTCCTTGTTGGCCCAGTCCAGGCCCCAGAGGATCTGCTGTGTGGCCTCCTGGCCGGTGTAGATGACGTTCTTGCTCTGCTCCAGGCCTTCATAGAAGGTCGGGTAGTACAGCATGCCGTTCTCCTTCTCGAAGATCGGCAGCACCGCCTTGCGCGAGGCGCTGGTCCAGCAGCCGAAGACGGCGGCCACCTTGTCGTTGACCAGCAGCTTCTTGCTCTTTTCGGCGAAGGTGGGCCAGTCGGAGGCGCCGTCCTCCTTGATGACCTTGATCTTGCGGCCGAGCACGCCGCCCATCGCGTTGATCTGGTCGATGGCCAGCTGCTCGGCCTGGATGGAGCCGGTCTCGCTGATGGCCATGGTGCCGGTGGCCGAATGCAGCTGGCCGACGGTGACCTCGGTGTCGGTGACCGCGAGCTTGGTGGTGTTGACCTGGGCGGTGGGCGGGGCCGCGGCAAAGCCCAGTGCGGGCAAGCCGGCCAGCGGCAGGGCCGCGGCGCCTTGCAGCAGGCGGCGCCGCTGCAGTTGTTCGGGGGTCAGGGGAAGCGAGTCGGTCATGCGTGGCTCCTGCCGGGGGTTGAGAACGAGCGCTGGAGCGGCGGCACCAACCGGGTGCTGTGGGTGGGGGCGCCGCTGTCCGTTGGGGTGCATCGTCAGGGTGAACCCCAGGTCCGGCGAATACGTCATTCAACGTAGCGGCGGCTGCGCCCCCTGCGCCCACACTCGCGCGGCGGCCGGGAGCGCTTCTTGCGTGCGCCGGGCTGCCGCCGTCGCCCGGGCTGCGCGCCCGCCCGATCACCCCAGCCGCCGACCTGCCGCCGTGTCTCCCGCCGCCCCCCAGCGAATCCTGCGCATCCGGCGCGACTACAACGGCTGGGTGGCCAACGAGACGATGGAGGACTACGCGCTGCGCTACACGCCGCGGCACTTCCGCAAGTGGAGCGAGTTCCGCGTCGCCAACACCGCCTTCGGGGCCACGTCCTTCCTCGCGCTGGAGGCCATCGGCGGCACGATCGCGCTGAGCTACGGCTTCGAGAATGCGCTGTGGGCCATCCTGGTGGTGGGGCTCATCACCTTCCTGACGGGGCTGCCGATCAGCGTCTTCGCCGCCCGCTACGGCCTGGACATGGACCTGCTGACCCGCGGGGCCGGCTTCGGCTACCTGGGCAGCACGCTCACCTCGCTGGTCTATGCCAGCTTCACCTTCATCTTCTTTGCGCTGGAGGCCACCATCCTGGCGGTGGCCCTGGAGCTGTTCACCGGCTGGCCGCTGGCGGCGTGCTATCTGCTGGCGTCGCTGGGCGTCATTCCGCTGGTGATGCATGGCATCACGCTGATCTCTCGCCTGCAGTGGTGGACGCAGCCGCTGTGGATCGTGCTGTGCCTGCTGCCTTATGCCGCCGTGGCGCTGCAGGATCCGGGCAAGTTCGGCGAGTTCGCCACGCTGGCCGGGCGGGTGTCGGGCAGCGCGGGCTTCGATCCGCTGATGGCCGGCAGTGCGGCGACGGTGGCCTTCTCGGTGGTGGTGCAGATCGGTGAGCAGGTCGACTACCTGCGCTTCCTGCCGGAGCAGACCGCCGCCAACCGCTGGCGCTGGTGGGGCGCGGTGCTCGTGGCCGGGCCGGGTTGGATCCTGCCGGGCATGCTGAAGATGCTGGGCGGCGCCTTCCTCGCCTTCCTGGTGCTGCAGCAGCAGCTGCCCCCGTCCACCGCGGTGGACCCGATGCACATGTACATGGCCGGCTACGCCTACGTGCTGCCACAGGCGGCCTGGGCCACCGCGGCGGCGGCGCTGTTCGTGATCGTCTCGCAGGTCAAGATCAACCTCACCAACGCCTACGCCGGCTCGCTGGCCTGGAGCAACTTCTTCGCGCGGCTCACCCACAGCCACCCCGGACGGGTGGTCTGGCTGGTGTTCAACGTCGTCATTGCCGTGCTGCTGATGACGCTGGGCGTGTTCGAGGCGCTCGAGCGTGTGCTGGGCCTGTACAGCAACGTGGCCATCGCCTGGGTCGGCGCCCTGGTGGCCGATCTGGTGATCAACAAGCCGCTGGGGCTGAGCCCGCCGCACATCCAGTTCAAGCGCGCCCACCTGTACGACCTCAACCCGGTCGGCCTGGGGGCCATGCTGATCGCCACGCTGCTGGCCGTCGTGGCCTACGTCGGGCTGCTGGGTGCCTACGCCCAGGCCTACGCCCCCTTCATCGCCCTGTTGACGGCGCTGCTGACTTCGCCGCTGCTGGCCTGGGCGACGCACGGACGTTACTACCTGGCGCGTGAGGACGACCAGGGCCGCTGGGCGCCCGGGCAGTGGGTCTGCTGTGCCGTCTGCGAGAACCGCTTCGAGGCCGAGGACATGGCGACCTGCCCGGCCTACGGCGCGCCGATCTGCTCGCTGTGCTGCACGCTGGAGTCGCGCTGCCACGACCGGTGCAAGCCGCAGGCGCGTGCGGCCGACCAGGTCCGTTCGGTGCTTGCTCGCCTGCTGCCTGCTCGGCTGTCGGCCTTGGTGAACCTGCGCGTCGCGCACTACCTGGTGGTGGCGGTGTCGCTGCTGGCGCTGTTGGGCGTCATCCTCGGGATGGTCTACGACCAGCAGGTGCCGGCCGATGCCGCGGCCCTGCGCACGGCCTTCATCCAGGCCTTCGCGCTGCTGGGCCTGACCGTCGCGGTGGGGGCCTGGTGGGTGGTGCTGGGCAGCGAGAGCCGGCGCCTGGCGGAGGAGGAGTCCCACCGCCAGAACCTGCTGCTCACGCAGGAGATCGAGGCCCACCGCCGCACCGACGCCGCACTGCAGCGGGCCAAGGACCTGGCCGAAGCCGCCAACGCGGCCAAGACCCGCTACGTCACCGGCATCACGCACGAGCTGCGCACCCCGCTCAACGGGATCCTCGGCTACGCCCAGATCCTGCTCAAGGATGAGCGGCTGCAGGGCGAGCCGCGCCTGGCCGTGCACACGATCCAGCGCAGCGGCGAGCACCTGCATGGGCTGATCGACGGTCTGCTTGACCTCGCGCGCATCGAGGCGGGCAAGCTGCGACTGGACTTGGCGCCCATGTCCATGCCGGAACTGCTGGACGACCTCACCCGCATGGTCGCGCCCCAGGCGCTGGCCAAGGGCCTGCGCTTCGACGTGCGCACGCAGGGGCGCGTGCCCGCCTGGGTGCGCGCCGACGCGCGCCGGCTGCGCCAGATCCTGCTGAACCTGCTGGGCAACGCGGTGCGCTTCACCGAACGGGGCGGCGTGATGCTGCGCCTGGACCACACCCGCGAGGTGGCGCGTTTCGAGGTCAGCGACACCGGCATCGGCATCGCCGAGCAGGACCTCGAGCGCATCTTCCTGCCCTTCGAGCGCGGCAGCGGCGGGCGACGCACCGGCGAGCCGGGTACTGGGCTGGGGCTGACCATCACCCACCTGCTCACCCAGCTCATGGGCGGCGAGCTCACGGTGCAGAGCACGCCCGGGGTGGGCAGCACCTTCAGCGTGCGCTTGTACCTCTCCGAATGTGCCGAGCCCACCCGCCGGGCCGACCGGCCCCGCCGCCCGGTGACCGGCTACCTGGGCCCGCGGCGCACCCTGCTGGTGGTGGACGACCAGCCGACCCAGCGGCAGATGCTCGTGGGGCTGCTGCTGCCGCTGGGCTTTCACATCCGCGAGGCCGCCAGCGGCCAGGAGTGCCTGGAAAGCGTGCTGCGCGACCCGCCCGACGCCGTGCTGCTGGACATCTCGATGGACGACATGGACGGCTGGGAAACGGCCCGGCGCATCCGCGCGGCCGGTCGGCTGGATCTGCCCATCGTGATCGTCTCGGCCAGCGCCTTCGAGAACCAGGCGGAGAAGCTCCAGGCCGCCGGCTGCCAGGCCTTCGTCGACAAGCCGGTGATCGAGAGCGAGCTGCTGGCCGCGCTGCAGGGCACCCTGCAGCTGGAGTGGCTGGCCGAGCTGGCCCTGCCTACCTGGGCCACCGCCGGCCCGGCGGCGCCCGCGGATCGGCCCCCTGTGCTCCTGCCTGCCGAGGCGGCCAGCGAGCTGCTGCGCCTGGCCCGGCTGGGCCACCTGCTGGGCCTGCGCCGGGCGCTCGCGCGCCTGCAGGCCCAGCAGCCCGAGCTGGCCGAGACGGTGGCGCCGCTGTCGGAATTGGTGGAGCGCTGCGCCTGGGACACGCTGATCCAGCGGCTGCAGGCCCTGACTCCCGCCGACGAGGCGGCCGACCAGGACACCGACGAGGGCGAGGATCCCGTGGACGGACCGGCCGCGCCCGGCCCGGAGGTGCCGTGAGCCGCAACGAGGTGGTGCTGGTCGTCGACGACCTGCCCCAGTCCCTGGGCGCCCTGTGCAGCGAGCTCGACAGCGAGGGCTACACCGTGCTGCTGGCCAATGACGGCGCCAGTGCGCTTGAGCGGCTGGATCTGGTCACGCCCGACGCGATTCTGCTCGACGCCTGCATGCCGGGCCTCGGCGGCTTCGAGACCTGCCGGCGCATCAAGGCCGAACCGGCCTGGGCGCACATCCCCGTGATCTTCATGACCGGGCTGACCGACACCGAGGACATCGTCGAGGGCTTTGCCGCCGGCGGCGTCGACTACGTGGTCAAACCGGTGCGTGCGGCGGAGGTGCTGGCGCGCCTGGCGACCCACCTGCGCAACGCCCGTGCGGTGCGGCTGGCCCGTGCGGCGGTGGACGTGGCTGGCCTGGGCGTCGTGGTCGTCGATGCGCGCGGGCGGCTGGCCTGGCGTTCACCGCAGGCGCAGGCCTGGATCGACGCCCACCTGGGCAGCGCGCCCGGTGCCGTGGGTGAGTGGCTGGCCGGTGCGCCCGCTGCGGCGGGCCCGCTGCTGGGGGCCAGCGAGGCGGGAGAGGGTGGCGAGGGCAGGGCGGAGGGGGACGCGGTCGAGCTGCGCGAGCAGCGCTCGGCCGATGGCCATGTGCTCGTCGCCCGGCGCCTGGGCGAGGTGGGGCTGGGTGAAACGATGTGGCTGCTGCGGCTGCGCAGCGCCGACGAGGCACCGCTCGGGCGCATCGCATCGGCCGCGCTCACCCCGCGCGAAACCGAGGTGCTCAGCTGGGTGGCCAAAGGCAAGACCAACCGCGACGTGGCCGACATCCTGGGCATGAGCCCGCGCACCGTGAACAAGCACCTGGAGCACGTGTTCGAGAAGCTGGGGGTCGAAACCCGCGCCGCCGCGGCCGCCCTGGCCAGCCGCGAGCTGGGGGGCGGGGCCGCCGCCCCGGCGGCCTGAGGCCGCGCGGGTCACCCCGCCATCAGAACGTCAGCGTGCGCACGCCCGCGGCCGTGCCCAGCAGGCAGACGCTGGCGCGGTGGCGGCCGAAGATGCCCACGGTGACCACGCCCGGCCACTGGTTCACCTCGGCTTCCATCGCCATCGGGTCGGTGATGCGCAGGCCGCGCACGTCGAGGATGGCGTTGCCGTTGTCGGTCACCACGCCCGCGCGCAGCGTGGCCGCACCGCCGTAGGCGCGCTCGAAGCGCCGCGCCACCTGGGCCGCGGCCATCGGGATCACCTCGACGGGCAGCGGGAAGCGCCCCATCACCTCGACCCGCTTGCTCTCGTCGGCGATGCAGATGAAGCGCTCGGCCAGGTCGGCCACGATCTTCTCGCGCGTCAGCGCCGCGCCGCCGCCCTTGATCATGTGGCCGCCCGCGTCGATCTCGTCGGCCCCGTCGATGTAGACCGGGATCGAGGTCACCGTCGCCGCGTCCAGCACCGCGATGCCGTGAGCGCGCAGGCGCTCGGTGCTGGCCACCGAGCTGGACACCGCGCCGGCGATGCGGTCCTTCATCGTCGCCAGTGCGTCGATGAAGTGGTTCACCGTCGAGCCGGTGCCCACGCCCACCACCGAGCCGGGGACCACGTAGGCCAATGCGGCCTGGCCGACCAGCGCCTTGAGTTCGTCTTGCGTCATGTTCACGGGCGCCGGTCAGGCACCTTCCATCGGGGACAATCCGTGAATTATGGCGTTTGTCCCCTACGGCCTGACCCGGCCCTTCCTCTTCAGCCTCGACCCCGAGACCGCCCACGAGCACACCCTGGACGCGATGGCGCGCTTCCAGAACACCCCGCTGCAGTGCCTGTGGAGCCAGCGCCGCGTCGCCGACCCGGTGACGATCGCGGGCCTGCGCTTTCCCAACCGCATCGGGCTGGCCGCGGGGCTGGACAAGAACGGCCGCTGCATCGACGGCCTGGGCGCGATGGGCTTCGGCTTCATCGAGGTCGGCACCGTCACCCCCAAGGGCCAGCCCGGCAACCCCAAGCCGCGCATGTTCCGCCTGCCGCAGGCCAACGCGCTGATCAACCGGCTGGGCTTCAACAACGAGGGGCTGGACAGCTTCCTGGCCAACGTGCGCCGCGCCACGAGCTTTCGCCGCGCCGGCGGCATCCTCGGCCTGAACATCGGCAAGAACGCCGCCACGCCGATCGAGAACGCGGCCGACGACTACCTGATCGGCCTGGCCGGCGTCTACCCGCACGCCGACTACGTGACGGTGAACATCTCCAGCCCCAACACCAAGAACCTGCGCGCGCTGCAGAGCGACGAGGCGCTGGACGCGTTGCTGGGCGCGCTGCAGGCCCGGCGCCTGCAGCTGGCGACCGAGCACGGCCGCAGCGTGCCGATGTTCGTCAAGATCGCGCCGGACCTCGACGACGCGCAGATCAAGGTGATTGCCGCCACGCTGTGCCACAACGGCATCGACGGCGTGATCGCCACCAACACCACCATCGAGCGGGCGAAGGTCGCCGGGCTGCCGCACGCCGAGGAGGCCGGCGGCCTGTCCGGCGCCCCGGTGGCCGAGGCCAGCAACCGCGTCATCCAGGCGCTGCGCGCCGAGCTGGGCAGCGCCTACCCGATCATCGGCGTGGGCGGCGTGCTCAGCGGCTCGGATGCGCAGGCCAAGCGCGCCGCTGGGGCCGATCTGGTGCAGGTCTACACCGGTCTGATCTACCGCGGCTCGGCCTTGGTGCCGGAGTGCGCTCAGGCCCTGCGCCGCTGATTCGGCACGGCTGCCTCCGCCACGCCTGAACTGGCTTTGCCGGCTCAGGCGCCTCCGCCGGTAATCCGTCACGCCGCAACACTGCAGGGTGGCTCAAGACCGCCGGCGCGCACCCGATGGCTGGAGGATGGCTGAAACCCTCTCCACCGGCGCTGCGCTGGACGACCCCCTGCCCCTGGCCGCCGACGAGGGGGCGACCGACGATCCGGCGCCCGCCCCACCCAGTCCGGAGGAAGAGGCCGCGGCGCGCCGCGAGGCCAAGCTCGCGCAGATCCTCGAGCGCATGTCGCGCCACACCGACTTCCCGTCGTTGAAGGACGCGATCCGCGGCATCCAGAAAGTCTCCCGCTCCGACCTCGCGCACCAGCGCGCCCTCACCGACGAGGTGCTGCAGGACGTCGCGCTGACCAACAAGCTGCTGCGCCTGATCAACACCGCCTACTACAGCTCGGTGGGCGGTGGCCACATCACCACCATCAGCCGGGCGGTGGCGCTGATGGGCTTCCAGTCCGTGGGCATGCTGGCCGCCTCGCTGGCGCTGTTCGAACGTCTGCCCAAGCACGCCGACGGCGCCCGGGTGCGCGAGGAATTCGCCTGCTCGCTGATGGCCGCGCTGATCGCCAACGAGCTGCTGCCCTCGCGCAAGCTGCAGGAGAGCGCCTACATCACCGCGTTGTTCCAGAACCTGGGCGTCATGCTCGCCTGGTTGCACCTGGCCGACGAGGTGCGCGAGGTCGAGGGCCGACTGCTGGAGATCTGCCCGCAAGAGGCCAACGTCGCCTTCGCCCCCAGCCCGCTGCAGCGGGTCGACCCCGTCGAGTTGGAGCGCATCTCCGGCGACGTGTTGGGGGTGAGCTTTCAGGACCTGGGCATCGAGATCGCCCAGCAGTGGGGCTGGCCGGCGGAGATGATCCACGCGCTGCGCCCGCTGCCCATTCCGGCCGAAGAGCAGCACATTCCCCACCACGACCACCTGCGTGGTGTGTGCACCGCCTCCAACCGGCTGGCCCGGGAGATCTTCGGCTGCCACGCCGATCAGCGCACTGAACGGCTCGAACGTTTCCTGGCCGAGTGGGGCTTTTCGCTCCACCTCGACACCGAGAAGCTCGATGGCCTGCTCGAGCGCACCCTCGCCGAATGGGGCGAACTGGCGCCGGTGATGAACCTGCCGCGCCCCGAGCTGCTCAGCGCCACGCTGGGCTCGGACGCGGTCCCTGCCAAGGGGGGAGGCTCGGCCGGCCGAGGCAAAACCGCTCCCGGTCCCGCTGCCGCCCACCGCCCCGTGCCGGGCAAAACGCCGGCGACTGCCACGAAGTCCGCAGCGCTCGCCGCCAAGGCGCCCGCAGCGCCTCACGCTCAGGCCGCGGCCCGACCGGCGGCTCAGCATGCCGTGCCGCAGCTGGCGCGGGCCGACGACCCGCAGCGCATCGCCCAGCTCACCGCCGGCATCGAGCAGCTCAGCCTTGCGGCGCTGTCGGACGCCAGCGTCACGCAGATGATGCAGACCTTCATGCAGGTGCTGGGCAATGCGCTGCACCTCAAGCGTGTGCTGATGTGTCTGCGCGCGCGCAATCCCGACCGCCTCGAAGGCCGCATGGGCGCCAACGCCGAGTCGCAGCGCATCGCGCCGGCTTTCCGCATCCCGCTGCAGCCGCCGAGCGACCTCTTCGGCCTGCTCTGCCTCAAGGGCAGTGACTCGCTGATCTCGGACGCCAGCGACCGGCTGATCGCCGATCGGCTGCCCGCCTGGTTCCGCGAGCAGGTGCGCGCCAGTGCCTTTCTCGTGCTGCCCGTGCAGCGAGCCGGGCAGGTGGTTGGCATGGTCTACGCAGACAGCCCGCCCGCTGGCCAGACCCTGCATGTCACCGAGCGCGAGCTGGCACTGATCAAGAGCTTGCGCAATCAAGTGCTGATGGCGTTGCAATTGCGCGAAGGGGCCACGAGCCTTCGGCCCTGACCGCTTCAGGGGCGCCGCTCATGTGAACGCGGATGCCCCTGGGTGCGGGGCCAGGGAACGCCGCCTCATGGCTAGGGTCGTAGACTCACCCGTCACCCCTTCTGAGCTGGCAGAGCCCCTGCAGCACGCGCGATGAGCTCTCTTCTTCCCCGTCTGGTCACCCGCATCGTTTTTACGCTGGCGGCCGGCCTCTTCCTGGCCAGCCTGGTTTTTGCCGGTGCCGTCCTCAGTCTGCTGTGGTTCGTCTGGAGTCTGTTGAATGGCCGGCGCCCGACCTGGCGCGGCATCGACCTGCGCGCAGCGCAGAGCTGGCGCCGCCCTGATCGCCGCAGCACCGCCTGGGGCGATTGCAGCGGCGCACCGGTCCGCAGCGACGTTGTGGAAGGCCACGCCCGTGAAATTCGCTCCGCCGATGCCCTGCCACGGCGCGACTGAACGCCTCGTTTCCTCAGAGGGCCGCGGCTGCCTCATCTGGAGGCAGTTCAACCCCGATCCAGGCCTGGCGCGCCTTGGCGGCGAAAGGGCCAAAATTCTCCACAACCTTGTCCCTGGGAAATGTGGATGATTCGTGACAGCTGTGGTTTTCCACCGCCAGTCTCGATTCAGCAGGGGCTTTTGATGTAATTTAACAACATTTCGGGGCCACTTTTTCCCTGGTGCTAACCCTAGTGGCCCCATCAGCGGGCGTCTGCCTCATTCCGGGGCAATCCAACTCGCAGCGAGGTGTGGCGCGGCCTCGCGAGCTCCGTCCAAACTGTTTCCACAACGTTATCCACAGAAGTTGTGGAGGCTTGGCGGCAGTTGATGGTGCATCCCTGTCGTCGATGCTGGACAAAGTTATCCACAGCGCTTGACGGCGATGCGAGGGGGCATTGCTGCCGCCGGCATCAGCTCGGTGAGCGGGCGTGGCCCGCCGAATCAGCTCGCCGACGCGCTGCAAGAGCTGGCCCATATTGCCCGTCGGTACGCCGGGACCAATGACTGAACGTTCCGCGGCAATCGCTCAGCCCGGCCCTGGCCGGGCTTTTTCATGCTCGCCGCGCTGGTGTTGCCGGTGATGACGGGGCGATCATGCGTCGGCCCCATCGGGCAGGTGGTCGTACCACGGGTAATCGTCCGGGATCTCTTGGCCGGCGGCGAGTGCGGCCTTCGGGGCATCCACCCGGGCGGCGAAGCTGACGAACGCGGGGGTTGGCGGCCCGGACTGGAAGTGGTCGATGTACTGGCGCGTGAGCGCAACCAGCTCGTTCAGGGCGGTGTCGGTCACGCTGCTCGGGTGGTGCGCATCACGGTGCCCATGGGGCAACCGGTGCCACATGATGGCTCAACCGCGTAACCCACTATTTCCCGTCGGGGCATCTGGGCTGCCTGTGCTTTGGCTCCAGGAAAGGAAAAAGCCCCGTAAATCAATGACTTACGGGGCTTGTTCTGGTGGCGGTGCAGGGTTCGTATTCGATCAATATCCCATTGATTTACAACGGATTTTCTTTGAAAGGACCGAGAGTTGTCCTGAAAGTTATCCGGTAATGCGTCTGGCGTGACGTGAAACGATCACCACCGCCGCTGATTCAGCGCAGCGTGAACGGCGGCATCGTAGTCGGCCAGCGGCACCGCCTGGCGTTGCTGGTCGTGCAGGTCCAGCAGTTCAGCCAGGGCGGCCACCCCTTCGGTGTCGGCCGGGGCGGCGTCCGGCATGGTGGCTGCCACGTCCAGCACGCGGCGCGCCGGCCCCACCAGCGGCAGCACCTCGGGGCCTATGCCCAGGCGGGCCATGTGCGCCGAGATCAGCACACGGCGGCGCAAGCCCCGCACGTCGACGGCGCGCGCCTGGCCTGCCTTGAGCGTGGCCAGGCTCAGCAGCTCCTGTGTCAGCAGCCCTTCGAGGTCGTGTGCGCTCGCATGAGTGCCGGCCAGCATGGCGCGGCACAGCGGGTGCTGATCCGGGTCATGGTGCTTTCGCTTCGTCCGTTTGCGCATAGCAGAAAGGCGCCCGCAGGCGCCTTGAGTGTTGAGGGTTCCGGCTTCACAGCCCGGCGTGTGCCGGGCTCCCCCACGGGCCGGAGCACCGCAAGGCGGTGCGGGGTATGGTCATGGGTAGGACGCGCCCGCCTGGGAGAAACGGCTATGACCACTCCTCGCCGTTTCATGTCGCCCGGATTCATGCGCCGGGGTTCTTGTAGAGCCCGCGCCAGTCGATCACGCCCGTTGCAAAGTCAAGGCGCGCCTTCCAGCTCGAAGCGTCGATGCGCTTCGTTTCATCGAAGGATTCCAAGAAGGGGCGCGCCTCGCCTGCCAGATACACACGCACGATGCCGTCAATCTGCGCCGGATCGGCCGCCAGATACCAAGCCTTCGGGTCGACGGCGCTCAGGCGGGGGTCAGCGAACACCGTCAGGTTCTTCATCCACTCGGGGCCGAAGGCGGTCCCCTTGGTGGGGTTGTTCAGGTCCGCAATGAGGATCTCGAAGATCAGTTCCAGTTCCAGCGGGCACACGATGTAACGCGGCATCGGATCGATGAAGCTCAGGCCGGCAATGCCCTTCTGCTTGCGCATGGCCTGACGGGCAGCGTCCAGACTCGCGATCGACGGTGCCGAACCCGTCGCGGCCAGGTTGCCGCGTGAGGCGTGGAACAAGGCCACGCCGTCACCCAGCGCCGGGTTTCCCGAGAGAAGCGCATACACGCTGTCAGCTTCCAGGCGCCGCGCGGCTTGGCCCAAGGCCTTCGGGATGTCGCTGAAGGCGCCCAGGTCATCGTTCACCAGCGCTTGTCGGCTCACCGACAGGATGCGGCCGAAGGTCTTCACCTGAAAGGTGCTCGCGCTGTCGCTGAGCTTGCCGTTCTGGTACTCGGCCAGCTCGGGCACTTCCAGCAGGTCGGGCGCCTCGCTCATCATCGCCAGGGTCGCGGGCTTGAAGTCGGTGACCTCGCGCTCACCGGTCCAAGCCGTGAAGGTCGTGGGCGTGTCCGCATAGCCAGTGCGAAGGGACTTGTCTGCGACGTTGGCCAGCAGCGCAGGAAAGTCCGACGTGCTCAGCGCGGCGCTGATGATGCGGTCCGGCGCCTGGCTGGCCGACGCGTGCCCGCGCCGGCTCAGCAGCGTGGACGCCATGGTCACGATGGACATGTGCCGCAGCTCGCGCGCCTGCGGGTGGGGCTTGTCGACGCGGATGCCAGCGCGCATCAGCAGCGCGTCGCGGGCGGCTTCCATGAAGTCGGCGGCGGTGCCGTCTTCGGTGCTCACGAAGCGACCGGCCGGCTCAGCGCCGCGCCCCAGCTGCGCCAGGATGCGCAGATCCGCAGCGGCAGGGGTGCAGGCCGGGTCATCTTCGCAAACGCGCAGCAGGGCCTGCATGCCCGGCTCGCCGCGCTTGATGAACGGATCGAAGGCGGAGCGGATGTCGGCGCGTCGCTGGGACTCCGCGCGGATGGCCTCGGCGCGGATCGCGGCCGGATCGGTCGCGGTGCTGGTGGAAGGGGCGGAAGCGGGGGAGGCAGAGCCTTGAGGTGCGGGCATGGTGCGAGCCTTCAGGAGGACAGCGGGGGGAGGAGAGAAGCGGGAAGCGCTGGCGTTGGCGTAGTCCGGCGCTCCAGGCGTCTGGACGATCTCGTCAGCCAGGCCGAGTGAAACGGCCTCATCGGCGGTGATCCAGACGTCTGGACCGGCAAGCCATTGGTCGATCACGGCCGGCCTTTGCTTGGTGCGGCCGTAGGCGGCGCGCATCGTCGTCGTCACCAGGTCCAGCAGGTCGGCCTGCGCTCGCAGCTCGGCCGCGTTGCCGGTGATGCCGACCCAGGGGGCGTGAATCATCAGCAGGGACGACGCGTGCATGCGCACCGTTCGGCCGACCATGGCAACCATGCTGGCCACGCTGAGCGCCCATCCGACGATTTCCACGTCCACCCCACCCGGCCACCTGGCCAGCTGGTTGAAGACGGCGACGCCTTCTTGCACAGACCCGCCGTCCGAGTTGATCTCGACGGCGAGGGGCTGCTGAGGGTTGAGCGTCGCCAGCTGAGCGGCGATGCCTTCGGCGGTCAGGTTGACGCCGAACGATCCGAAGAGTTGAAGGGGCTGGCCTGGCATGGTGGGGGCGATGCGTAGAAGGCCCCCAATGTCCATCCGCCACTGCTTTGCGAGTTCTTACGGTGTCGCTTCAGCACCTGCCACAGCCCTTCAGGCGAGGTCGGCAGCTCACCCAGAAACACTGCAGCGTGGAAGGCAGAGATGCGCCACGGCTCACCCCCGCTGCAGGCTCCTGCGCGAAGGTCGTGGCGTAGGCTGCCGGCGCTGTAACGCTCCACCAGCGGCGCCAAGATGCGGCAGCGCTGCCAGTCCGATGCGTCTGGGGTCAGGGACGGCGCGTAGCGCACGGCCTGCGCCAGGAAGAGGTCAGCCCGCGCGCGCATCAGCCTGGCGCGCAGCGAGCGCCGGCCATGCTCCACCAGGCCCAGCGCTTCGGCGAAGTCCGTGCCTTCGTCGATGCCGCGGCGCAGGCCAGCAGCCAGCCAGGCGCGCACCGGCTGGCTGATGTCCTGGCATCGGTCGATCTCGCTGAGCAACTGCAACAGCATGGCCAGCGGTTCGGGCGGGGTGTCGCTCATTGCAGAACGCCGCCGTTCATCTCGAGGGACACCGTGTGCAGCGACAGCGCGAGGGAACGGCCGGCGGTGGTGCCGATCTCGCATTTCACGGTGGCCTGCGTGCCGCTGGCTTCGATGGTCCAGACGAATGAGGCGTCGCCGTCGGCGATGCGGTCGAGGATGTCCAGCGCTTCGGCCTTTTTCAGCTTGCCAAGCGACTCCGTGCATGAACCGATCAGGCCATGCAGGGCGGCGTTCAGGAAGAGGGTTTGCGTTTCGGTGGGTAGGGTCGGTTTGAGGCTCATGATGTTGTTCCGGTCGATGGGTGTTCGGTGATCTCGAAGGCGCTGGGGTGGATCAGGCTGGTGGCGTTGATTCGTCCTCCGCGTCGATGTCGTCGCCCGGGTCGATTGCAGCCATCACCAGGGACGCGCCGCGCTGGGCGATCTTGTTGCGCGCGCTGGCCACGCAGGACAGCACCGCCTGGCGCGATCCCTCGGGAAGATCCGGGCAGGTCTGCGCGAGCAGGCCGTCGATCTGGTCGAGTTCGGACACCATCACCTCGATCGACTTGGCGAGCGCGCCGACCTCGCTGAGCCGGCCGGCGGCGGTCTCGCGCAGGCGGGCGCAGTAGGCCAGCAGCATCTCGCCCAGCATGCCGGGCTGGATGCCCGCGGCGCTGATGGCCTGCTGGCTCACGCCGACGAGCGCCGCCAGTTGAGATTGGGTCCCAGCAGCACCGAGGTCAGTCACCATACAACCCCCTTAGGAGACCCACGCAACAGCCCGAGCACGAGGTCCGAATTACCCGCGCTGGCAGGAGCCCAGGAGGACCCAGGCCACGCCTGGCCGGGCAGGGTCTGCCCGGTCACGTCCTGCACGCCCTGACCCCCCATGACGTTCGACAAACGTGACAAACCCATCCGCGGCAGCGCTGGCGGGCAGGGGTCACCGGGTGGTCGGTGGTGCATGAAGGGCGGTTTGTCATGTTTGTCGAACGTCATGGGGGGGGTAAGAGGCTAAGTGGTTGAATAGAAAGAAGAAATACATAAAAAATGCTTCTATGCGACACACCCGAAAGTCATGACAAAGCCTTGGGGTTGACGACGAAGACCGTCGAGGGCCGGGCGCCCTTGTTGGCTCGGGTTTGTCGGCGCACCACGTCACCGGAGGACAGCCGTTGCATGGCTTTGTCGAGGCGCTCACCCGTGGCGAACCGGCCCGACATGGCGCGCTGCGCGTCGCGCTGTGTGAACTCATCGCGTACCTCGCGCCGCGCCCAGTCCAGCACCGCGCGGGCGTCCACGTCCACGCTGTCGCGCCCGATCAGCCCGAACACCGCTTCGGCGTGCTGCATCAGCAGCTCGGCCAGCTCCACGGCGCGGCGCATGCTGTCTTCGTGCACCATGTCCGCATCGCGGCCCGACTCGGCCAGCTCCAACAGCGCGGCGATCCGTGCCACCGCGCCCGGCAGCTTGCTGGTCCAGTCGGTCAGGCTCTCGTATCGCCCGCCCGGCCCCTGTTCACGCTCGACCATCTCGGCCAGGTCGAGCCACAGATCGCGCGCGGCGTCGCTCAGGGGCAGCACCCGCGGGCCGTTGACATCGCCCGGCCCTTCGGCCAGCAGACTCAGCACGCCCGCTTCGTAGGCTGCGGACACGTCCGGCGGCACGGGCTCATGGCGGCGCACGTCGCGCTGCCCCACGTTAGAAACGGGCAGGGCGAACAGGAAGCGCGCCAGCATCCCGGAGTCTCGGAAGCGCTTCGGCGCGGTCAGGTCCAGCAGCGTGCCGGGCTGGATGGCCAGGCAGATCGTCACCGCCGGCCGGTCCACGTAGGCCGATCGGCCCACGCGGTCCACGCGCAGCGGTGACCCGCTGAAGCCCTGCAAGAACACGTCGATCATCGGCGTGCCCCCGTTGTAGGCCCCGCCGATCACGGCCAGCACGTCGGCTTCGTCGGTGATGACGGCCACGCGCCCGGCGTTCTCCACCAGCAGGCCCTGCAGGCGCTCGGAATTGCAGTTCGCCGTGTAGACCCGGGGCGGGAACACTTCATCGGGCATCGCCTCTTCTTCACGCTGGATCTCGGCCCGCAGCGCCTCGCGCTCGTTGGTCTCCTTCGCCTTGGCGGCTTCGGCCGTCAGGCGTTCGATGCGCTTCTTGGCCACGTCGCGCAGCGAGTGATTCCGGGCAATCTCGGTGCGCGCCCGGTCCCGCGCCAGCTTCTCGTGTCGGTCCAGCGGCCGGCACAGAGCGTTCAGGACGGCCGTCTTCCGGGTGCCCGAGGGCAGCAGCACCGCGATGAACAGCGACAGCGTTTCGGTGTAGTCGCCGCCCCCGTAGGGCGACACTTCCCAGCGCCGTTGCGCCACCGTGGCCAGCACACCCAGGCAGGCCATCACCGACGCCGCCTGTGGCGTCTGCGTGCTGCGCGCCACCGCGTCGGCCATCGCGCCCACCCAGCGCGGCAGCAGGCGCGTGGGGATGTCGGGCGTCTTCGCGGTGCCCGGCAGCACGGGATCAGGCCAGGGTGCATCGCTGGCCCCCGCCACCGAGGCGTCCGGAGTCGCCACGCCAGCGGCCCAGGCCTGAGCGTCGGCCGAGGGCTGCGCGGGCCGCTCCGGCCGCTGGGCGGCGTCCACCATGCGGCGCACCGCGTCAGGGCCGTCGGCGATCAGTACGTCGTTGAAGTCGGCCGGCCCAGGGCCGGCGGGTTGCAGGGTGTCGGTGGTCATGTGGGTTCGATCTCCAGGCGCGGCAGCGCCACCAGGCCACCGACCGCGCGAGCGGCGTCGAGTGCGGCGGTGCGGCCGGGGTTGCCCGGTGTCAGGGTGTCGTCGTCGGCGCAGATCACGATTTGCAGCCCGGGGAACTTGCGCCGCAGCACCTCGGCCACCGGGCGCAGGTTGCCGGCCGAAAACGCCGCGGCCGTCGCCGATCCGGTGGCCATGAACAGACTGATGGCGGTGGCCACGCCTTCGGCGATCAGCAGCCGGTCGGCGACGCCGCCGAAGGCGCAATAGGCGCCCTTGATGCGCCCGCCGGTCAGGAAGGTCTTGGTGCCGTCCGGGCCGATGAACTGCAGCGTATGCAACACGCCGTCGGCGTCGCGGGCGGGCACCACCAGGCGTTCACCCAGCCGGCGCAGGCCGATTCCGCGGATGCCCTTGCGGATCAAGTAGGGGTGATCTTGCGGGGTGGGGCGGGCCACCCGCCACAGCCGTTCGGCCTTGGCGCGTGCCGCGGCCTGCACCTTGGCCAGCTCCGCAGCGCGGGCCGCCCGCGCGGCATCGGCCTGGCGGCGCAGCTCTGCCCGCTCGGCATTGCTCAGGCGCGCGGCCAGCTCATCGCGCCAGGTGTGCTGTTCGCCGGTGCGCCACGATCCGACCACGCCCCAGGGCGCCGGCAGCAGGTGCAGCACCGCCCAGCCGTTGCGCGCGCCCGGTTTGTCGCCGGCCACCCGAAAGCGTGTGAGCACGCCCTCGGCCAGCTCCGGCGGCTTGACGGGATCGAGGCCGACCGAACGGCAGAAGGCGAGGAAGTCGCCGCGCGGGTCGGCGCTCATGGCGCCATCCCTTCAACGGTGCGCAGCTTGTTTCTCTCAATCTCTGCCTGCCATTCATCGTGCGCAGCTCTGCAGAGCAACCCCAGGTGGAATTCACGGGCGCGCGGGTGCTGGACTCCGATCAGCCTAGCAGCCTCTCGCCGCAATGAAGCGGCTCCCGCTTCGAGGCGGTCGATTTCCCTCTGAATCTCTTCAAGCCGCAGCAGGTGCAGCAGGTGGGCACGGTCGGCCTTCTTGACCTGCGCAGCGGTACGCCGTGGCGCTCGGGTGGACTTGACCGGCAGGCGGACCACGTTCGCATCCGGGCATGCAGCGGCTTCACCAGCACCCGCGGGGCTGGTCTTCTGGGTGGCGGCCATGGTCAGGCCTCCTTGGTGTCGGGCTTCGCCGGGAGCAATCCCAGCTCTAGGGATGCCCGCAGCAGTTGACCGCCCAGCGCGTTCGCCTGTGCGGCATCGCAGCGCGTGACGAGTCGCAGGCCGTCATGCCGGGTTTCCAGGCGCACGCGCCCGCAATCGACGGTCACTTCGATGCCGACCAGCGGGCCGAGTGCGGCAGGTGCAGGGGGGGTGACGCGGGTCATGCTGCACCCCCACGGCTCAGGCGGTCGGCGGCCACCAGCTCGAAGGCTCGGGCGCGCAGCTCGGCACGGCGCAGGGCGCGGCGGGCTGCGTTGCGCTCGGCCAGCTTGCGCCCAAGGCGCAGCATGTAGGCGCGGGCGTAGTCGCCGACGTCGGATTCAGGACGGTGGGAGGGTTGCGCGGAAACGCGCAGGATCACGCGGCCGGATGCGGACGCGGTGCGGATGTCAGCCATGGTGGCTCCAGTTCGACAGGTGCGGAACCTGCCTCCCTCCCTGCCAAGAGAGGGCGGCAGACCGTGCAGGGTTGGCAGACCGGGAACTGGTACCGGCACACCCGAGGGTGTCCCCACACGGCCCACCATTGAACGGGCCATGCGCGCAGCACCACGCCCATAAGGACGTGAAAAAGCCGCGTCGGGCGCGGCTGCTGCGCCAGTTCTACCGGGCTGCCAAGCCCAGCCGGCTTGCGCCGGTGGCCGCTGCATGGGCAGCGGTTGCCCACATTGTGCGCCAGGTTGCCCGGTGGGTGTCAAGCCTGGGGCGGTGTCGATTCGCCGCATCGTGCTCACCGGTCGCCACCTGACGGCTGCGCGGTCGAGGTTGCCTCAAGCCAGCGCCGCACCAGGCCGGCCGACCAGCGCACGCAGCGCGGGCCGTCGCGGTAGTCGGGTTGCGGGAAGCGGCCGGCGGCGATCATCTCGCGCAAGCGCGTTTGACCGATGCCAACCAGTGACATGACCTCTTTGAAGTCAAGGCGGGCAAGGTCCGCCAATTCTTTGGCGATAGGCGCCGCAGGGGTTGTGTTCCGTTGCGATACTGGGCGAAGCGGTGCGGTGTTCATGCCGGCACGATGCCGCCCAACGCGAAATCAGGGTATGCCGTTTGCCGGCACACCGCCGCATGTGGATGACGATCACACCCCCTTCAGCCAATCCCTGAAGGTTCTTTCAGGAAGCGGCCACTTCCGCGCAGCCTGTTCTGCCGCCTGGTTCTTCTTCATCGTCCGGCAGGCTTCGCCGTACCACCAGGCTAGGAACTCTCGCTTGAACTCGTTTGTCTCAGCGTGGAGTGCAGCCGCACCAGCCTTGGCAACAGGCCCCACGGAGTGCATGAGCCCATCAGCAAAGCCAATACGATGCAGGGCGAATGAAAGCAGCGTCTCGTGAACCGCCCCGGTCAGAGCGGCATACCCCCGCTCAGCTGCATCAAGAAGAACGCCAGCCGCAAAGCGGCTGGTCTCCGCCGATGGGGTGCTCGATTTCAGCGTGAACACACTTCGTTGAAGCATGTCGGCGAAGTCGGCGGCTTGATCGGAAAGGTCACGCCTCAGCTCTTGACCTGACTCGATCAGCTGCAAAACCCGCATGATCTCGTTGGTTGCACGACGTACCGCAGCGATGTTCTCTTGACGTCTGGAAGGAGTCATGGGCATCAGTCCCCGTCACGCTCAGGCAGCCTTGAACGGCAGCACCTGTGCACCCTCGCGCAGGCGGTCGAGGTAGTCGGCCCAGGCCTGCATCATCTGGCGGCGCTGCGCCAGGTACTGGGCGCGGTCGTAGGCCATGCCCAGTGGACCCTTCTTGCCGTGGGCGAGTTGTGCTTCGATCCACTCGGGGTCGATGCCCGGCAGTTGCTCGCGGATCACCGTTCGCGCCATGGCCCTGAAGCCGTGGGCGGTCATCTCGTCAGGCCCGAAGCCAAGCCGGCGCATCGCGGCGTTCAGAGTCATGTCGCTGATGGGGCGGTCTCGGCTGCGCAGTCCCGGGAACACCAGGGCGCCCGATCCGGTCAGCGGCTGCAGCTCGCGCAGGATCGCCACGGCTTGACGCGCCAGCGGCACCAGGTGCGGCGCGCCGGTCTCCTTGTCTTGCTTGCTGCGCTTCATCTCGGCTGCAGGAATCGACCAGGTGCCGCCGTCGAGGTCGAGGTGTGCCCACTGCATCGCCCGCACGTTCCCGGGCCGCTGGAACGTCAGGGCCGCAAGCTGCAGCGCGGCGCGGGTGCCGGGCTGACCGGTGTAGCCGTCCACGGCGCGCAGCAGCTCGCCCGCGCGCTGGGGTTCGAGGATGGCGGCGAAGTGCCGTTTGATCGGCGTGGGCAGGGCCTCGCGCAGGTCCGGGGTGGGGTCGCGGTCGGCGTGCCCGGTGGCGATGGCGTAACGCATCACCAGGCCCACGGTCTGTTTCACCCGGTGGGCGGTGTCCAGCGCATCGCGGGCGGCCACCTTGCGCAGCAGATCCAGCACCACCGGGGCCGACACGTCCCGGGCCGGCATCGTGCCGATCCACGGGAACACGTCGCGGTCCAGCTGGATGCGGCTGCGCAGGGCGTAGCGGGCCGACACCTTCGGCTCATGCACCAGGCGCAGCCAATCCCGCGCCACGGCCTCGAAGGTACCGGGCATGGGCTCGCCCGCGGCATGCAGGGTGGCGCGCACCCGGGCGTGTGCCTGGGCCGCCTTGTTGGCCTTGCGTGACTCGCTGGGGTCGGTGCCCGCGGCAATCAGGGTTCGGGCTTCATCCCGGCGCTTGCGGGCTTCGGCCAGGCTCACGGCCGGATAGGTGCCCAGCGAAAGCCGGTTCTCCTTGCCCGCCATCCAGTAGCGCAGTCGCCACCACGCAACACCTGTGGGTTGAACCAGCAGGGACAGCCCGCCGCCGTCGCTCAACGGCTGCACCTTCCCGCCGTCGGCCGCGGCCTTGATCGCCGCCTTGATGGTCTTGTCCGCCAGGGTTTTGGATGCCATACCGGATAACTCCCGCGCCGGGTTTCTGAGTTGTCCGGGATGTTATCCGGTCAGTTGTCCGGCTCTATGCGGTGTCATGCGGTGCTATGCGGACAACAAAAAACCCCTAGAGCGTTGATTTCTCTAGGGGTTTTGGGGTTCTGCGTCGCTATGCGATGCTTGAACTGGTGGGCGGTGCAGGGTTCGAACCTGCGACCCCTGCCGTGTGAAGGCAGTGCTCTACCGCTGAGCTAACCGCCCGGAAACCGGGCTTTGCTGTCAGTTCCGAACTGAGTTCAGTTCTGAAGCAAGACCGATACTATAACGTGGTTCAGGCGGGCTGTGCAAGCCCTTGGCGAAAAATGGTTTTCCCGCCACTCGCCTTGTCGAGGTCGACCAGCACCTTTTCATGGGCGCTGAGCTCGTCGGCGTCGGCGGCCAGCACCGTCAGCGTGAACTCGCTGAGGTCGATGGCGGCGTCGGCCAGGTCGCCCTCGTCACCGTCGCTGCCTTCCTGGGGGCCGTCGATGACCAGCGAGTGCTGGCCACGCGTCAGGCGAACGTACACCTCGGCGAGCAGTTCGGCGTCCAGCAGCGCGCCGTGCAGCGTGCGCTTGGAGTTGTCCACCTCGAGGCGGCGGCAGAGTGCGTCCAGCGAGTTGGCCTTGCCGGGGTAGGCCTCGCGGGCCATCGCCAGGGTGTCGACGATGCCCGCGGCCAGGGTTGCGACGCCGGGCTGCTTCACGCGCCGCAGTTCGGCGTCGAGGAAGCCCACGTCGAAGGCGGCGTTGTGGATCACCACCTCGGCACCCTGCAGGTAGGCGACGAACTCGGCGGCCACGGTGGCGAAGACCGGTTTGTCGGCCAGGAACTCGTCGGTCAGGCCGTGCACGCGCACGGCCTCCTCGCTGTTGGGCCGCTCGGGGTTGAGGTAGACGTGCAGGTTGCGGCCGGTGAGCCGACGGTTGACCATCTCCACGCAGCCGATTTCGACGACGCGGTCGCCGGTCTCGGGGCTCAGGCCGGTGGTTTCGGTGTCGAGGAAGATCTGTCGCATCGCAGCCGTCCGCCTCGTCAGTGGTTTTCGCGCGCGTGGTTGATGGTGTAGCGCGGGATCTCGACCACCAGGTCCTGCCGGGCGACGATCGCCTGGCAGCCCAGGCGAGAGTTGGGCTCCAGGCCCCAGGCGCGGTCGAGCAGGTCTTCTTCGGTTTCTTCCATCTCGTTGAGCGAGCGGAAGCCCTCGCGCACGATGACGTGGCAGGTGGTGCAGGCGCAGCTCATGTCGCAGGCGTGCTCGAGGGCGATGCCGTTCTCGAGCAGGGCCTCGCAGATGGAGGTGCCGGGGGCCGCCTGGATGCTGGTGCCATCGGGGCAGAGCTCGTGGTGCGGCAGGATCTTGATGACGGGCATGGGAGAGCGGTCGTGTCGTTCAGAGGTCGTCCAGCCGCCGGCCGGTCAGGGCCTGCTGGATGCTTCGGTTCATGCGGCGCGCGGCGAGCACCTCGGTGCCCTCGGCGAGGGTTTTGGTGGCGGCCTCGATGGCGGAGGCGTCCTCACCGGCGATGCCTTCGCGCAGCTGGCGCATCAGGGCGTCGATGCCGGCGCGTTCGGCCTCATCGAGCAGGTCACCGTCGCTGTCCAGCGCGGAGGCGGTGGCCAGCAGCATGCGCTCGCCTTCGACGCGGGCTTCCTGCAGCGCGCGGCGGCGCATGTCGGCCTCGGCCTCGGTGAAGCCGGACTTGAGCATCGCGGCGATCTGGTCGTCGCCGAGGCCGTAGCTGGGCTTGACGGTGATGGCCGCCTGCACGCCCGAACCGAGTTCCTGGGCGGCGACCGAGAGCAGCCCGTCGGCGTCGACCTGGAAGGTCACGCGGATGCGCGCCGCACCGGCGGTCATCGGCGGGATGCCGCGCAGCTCGAAGCGCGCCAGCGAGCGGCAGTCGGCCACCAGCTCGCGCTCGCCCTGTACGACGTGGATGGCCATGGCGGTCTGGCCGTCCTTATAGGTGGTGAAGTCCTGCGCCTTGGCGGTGGGGATGCTGCTGTTGCGCTCGATCACGCGCTCGACCAGCCCGCCCATCGTCTCCAGGCCCAGCGACAGCGGGATCACGTCCAGCAGCAGCAGCTCGCCGTCGGCCGAGTTGCCGGCCAGCGCGTTGGCCTGGATCGCGGCGCCCAGGGCGACGACCTCGTCGGGGTTCAGGTTGGTCAGCGGCTCGCGGCCGGTGGCGCCGGCCACCGCACGGCGCACCTGCGGCATGCGGGTGGAGCCGCCCACCATCACGACGCCGGCCAGGTCGGCGGGCTTGACCTTGGCGTCGCGCAGCACGCGGCGCAGCAGGGTCAAGGTGCGCTCGGTCAGCGGGGCGGTGGCGGCCTCGAAGTCGGCCACCGCCAGTTCCAGCGCCAGCTCGCCCGCGGTCAGCGCGCAGCGCACGCCGGTGTGCTCGCTGCCGGACAGGCGCTCCTTGGCCGCGCGGGCCTCCACCAGCAGGGCGCGCTTGTCGCCCGGGCTCAGCTGTTCCAGCGGCGGCAGGCCGGCGCGCTGCAGCAGCAGGGCGGCCAGGGCGTGGTCGTAGTCGTCGCCGCCCAGGGCGGAGTCGCCGCCGACGGCGACCACCTCGAAGACGCCGCGCGCCAGGCGCAGCAGCGAGATGTCGAAGGTCCCGCCGCCCAGGTCGTAGACGGCGTAGAGTCCCTCGCTGGCGTTGTCCAGGCCGTAGGCGATGGCCGCGGCGGTGGGCTCGTTGAGCAGGCGCAGCACGTTCAGCCCGGCGAGCTGGGCGGCGTCCTTGGTGGCCTGGCGCTGCGCGTCGTCGAAGTAGGCGGGCACGGTGATGACCGCGCCGAAGAGCTCGTCGGTGTCGAAGCTGTCCTCCGCGCGCTGGCGCAGCGTGGCCAGGATCTCGGCGGAGACCTCGACCGGCGACTTCTCGCCCTCGCGCGTGGCGATGCCCACCATGCCGGGGTGATCGACGAAGGCGTAGGGCAGGCGGGCGCGGTCGGCCACGTCGGCCAGCGAGCGGCCCATGAAGCGCTTGACCGAGACCAGCGTGTTGGCCGGGTCCTCGGCCTGCGCGGCCAGCGCGGCCGCACCGATCTGCCGGCGCCCGTCGCCCAGGTAGCGCACCGCCGAGGGCAGGATCACGCGGCCGTCGTCTCCCGGCAGGCACTCGGGCAGGCCGTGGCGCAGCGCGGCGACCAGCGAGTGGGTGGTGCCCAGGTCGATGCCCACCGCGATGCGGCGCTGGTGCGGATCCGGCGTCTGGCCGGGTTCGGAAATCTGGAGAAGTGCCATGGGAGAGCGGTGGGGCGGGCGGTGGTCGGCCCCGGGCTGCGGTCTGCTTCGGTGGGCGAGGCGCCGGCGGGCGCCTCAGGAGTCCAGCGCGTCCAGGCGCCGGTCGATGTCGTCGGCAAAGCGGGCCACGAACATCAGCGAGCGTACCCGCTGCGCGGCGCCATCCCAGTCCTGCCGCTCGTCGATCGCCTGGCGCAGCTCGTCGTGCAGGTGGCGCTGTCGCTCGGCCACCTCATCGGCCAGGGCCTCGACGTCGGCGAGGCCGCGCGCCTCTTCCAGCTGCTCGCGCCAGGCCATCTGCTGCATCAGGAAGTCGGTCGGCATAGCGGTGTTGCTGTGCGCGTCCACCGAGCGGCCGTTGAGCTCGCAGAGGTAGGCGCTGCGCGCGAGCGGGTCCTTCAGGCGGCGGTAGGCCTCGTTGACGCGCACGGCCCACTGCATCGCCACGCGCTGGGCGGCGGCGCCCTGGGCGGCGAAGCGGTCGGGGTGCACCTCGCGCTGCAGGGCCTTCCAGCGCGCGTCGAGCTGGGCGAGGTCCTGCTCGTAGCGGGCCGGAATGTCGAAGATCTGGAAGTCGGTGTCGGAGATGTTCATGGCGAGACGACGCGCAAGCAGGAACGATGCCGAGCCCGGCGCCGCAGCCGCGGCCGTCAGACGCGGAAGGATTCGCCGCAGCCGCAGCGGTCCTTCTCGCGCGGGTTGCGGAACTTGAAGCCCTCGTTGAGCCCCTCGCGCACGAAGTCCAGCTCGGTGCCGTCCAGGTAGGGCAGGCTCTTGGGGTCGATCAGCACCTTGACGCCGTGGTCCTCGAAGATCACGTCCTCGGCGGCCACGTCGTCGGCGTACTCCAGCTTGTAGGCCAGGCCCGAGCAACCGGTGGTCTTGACGCCCAGTCGCACGCCGACGCCCTTGCCGCGGCGGGCGAGGTAGCGGGTGACGTGCCGGGCGGCGGCTTCGGTGAGCGTGACGGCCATGGTGAGGTTCGGGTCGAAAGCCGGGTGCGGGGACGGGCGGCGAGGGGTTGCGGGCGGTTCGGTCGGTCGAGCGGGGCGATCGGCGCGAGCGGGCGGTGCGGTTGAGGCTGTGCGCCTCAGTCGCCGCTGCCGTGCTTGGCCTTGTAGTCGTCCACCGCGGCCTTGATCGCGTCTTCGGCCAGGATCGAGCAGTGGATTTTCACCGGCGGCAGGGCCAGTTCCTCGGCGATCTGCGTGTTCTTGATCGTCAGCGCCTCGTCGAGCGTCTTGCCCTTGACCCACTCGGTGACCAGCGAGCTCGACGCAATCGCCGAGCCGCAGCCGTAGGTCTTGAAGCGCGCGTCCTCGATCAGGCCGGTGGCGGCGTTGACCTTGATCTGCAGCTTCATCACGTCGCCGCAGGCGGGGGCGCCGACCATGCCGGTGCCGACGTCCTCGTCGTCCTTGCCGAAGGCGCCGACGTTGCGGGGGTTTTCGTAGTGGTCGATGACCTTGTCGCTGTATGCCATGGTGTTCTCCGGATCAGTGGGCGGACCACTGAATCGTGCTCAGATCGATGCCGTCCTTGTACATGTCCCACAGGGGCGACAGCTCGCGCAGCTTGGCCACGCGGTCCTGCAGCGTGCTCACCGCGTAGTCGATGTCCGCCTCGGTGGTGAAGCGGCCGATCGTGATGCGCAGGCTGGAGTGCGCCAGCTCGTCGCTGCGGCCGAGCGCGCGCAGCACGTAGCTGGGCTCCAGGCTGGCGCTGGTGCAGGCCGAGCCCGACGACACCGCCAGGCCCTTCACGCCCATGATCAGCGATTCGCCTTCGACGAAGTTGAAGCTGATGTTCAGGTTGTGCGGCACGCGGCGGGTCATGTCGCCGTTGATGAAGACCTGCTCGATCGACGTCAGCCCGTCGACCAGGCGGCGGTGCAGGGCGCCGATGCGCGCGTTCTCGGCGGCCATCTCCTCGCGGGCGATGCGGAAGGCCTCGCCCATGCCGACGATCTGGTGCGTGGGCAGGGTGCCGCTGCGCATGCCGCGCTCGTGGCCGCCGCCGTGCATCTGCGCTTCCAGGCGCACGCGCGGCTTGCGGCGCACGTACAGCGCACCGATGCCCTTGGGGCCGTAGGTCTTGTGCGAGGCCAGGCTCATCAGGTCGACCGGCAGGGTCGCCAGGTCGATGGCGATCTTGCCGGTGGCCTGGGCGGCGTCGACGTGGAAGATCACGCCGCGCTCGCGGCACAGCGTGCCCAGCGCGGTGAGGTCCTGGATCACGCCGATCTCGTTGTTCACCGCCATCACCGAGGCGACGATGGTGTCCGCTCGCAGCGCGGCCTTGAACTTCTCCAGGTCGAGCAGGCCGTCGGCCTCGACGTCGAGGTAGGTCACCTCGAAGCCCTGGCGCTCTAGCTCGCGCATCGTGTCCAGCACCGCCTTGTGCTCGGTCTTGACGGTGATGAGGTGCTTGCCGCGCGAGGCGTAGAAGTGCGCCGCGCCCTTGAGCGCGAGGTTGTTCGACTCGGTGGCGCCGGAGGTCCAGACGATCTCGCGTGGGTCGGCGCCGATCAGCTCGGCCACCTGCACGCGCGCCTTCTCGACGGCCTCCTCGGCCTCCCAGCCCCAGGCGTGGCTGCGCGACGCCGGGTTGCCGAAGTGCTCACGCAGCCAGGGCACCATCACGTCGACGACGCGCGGGTCCACCGGGGTGGTGGCGCCGTAGTCCATGTAGATCGGGAAATGCGGAGTCTGCGAGGTCATGTCCATGGTTGGCAGGGGCGATCGACGGCCGTCGCATTCAGCGACGCTGCCGCGTCAATTCGGAAGTCGAAGGGGGAAGGCGGGCGGGGCCGCTGCGCTTACTTGGTCAGCGTACCGGCCAGCGCGAACACGGAGTTCGGCGCGGTGACCTTGATCGGCTTGACCACCGGCTGCGAGGAGATGGCGCGCTTGATCGGCGCGTCCTCGACCGACACGCCGCGCGAGAGCTGGTCGTCGACCAGGCTCTTCAGCGAGATCGAGTTCAGGTACTCCAGCATCTTGGCGTTCAGGCTCGCCCAGAGGTCGTGCGTCATGCAGCGCCCGGCCTCGTCGCCCATGCAGTTCTCGCCGCCGCCGCAGCCGGTGGCGTCGATGGCCTCGTCCACCGCGACGATGATGTCGGCCACGGTGATGTCCTCGGCCTTGCGGCCCAGCGAGTAGCCGCCGCCGGGGCCGCGGGTGCTCTCGACCAGCTCCTGGCGGCGCAGCTTGCCGAACAGCTGTTCCAGATACGACAGCGAGATCTGCTGGCGCGCGCTGATCGCAGCCAGGGCCACCGGGCCGCTGTGCTCACGCAGCGCCAGGTCGATCATCGCGGTGACGGCAAAGCGCCCCTTGGTTGTCAGTCTCATGGCATCGAACTCCTGTGATCGGGAGGGGAAGCGCAGTCAGGGTGGCCGCGTCCCGGGCTCCGTGTCGGGTGGACCCTCGCCTCTTTCCCGAGTGATTTACTCGATTATAAGGCAGTTCACGAGAACGTGCAGGCTCGCGCGTTATCGGAGTTTGGGGGCGCTGCGGTTGATCCGCCGCAAGTGATCGATCAATCCATCGCAGGCGGCCTCGACCAGATCGAGCACGCGCTCGAAGCCCGCCGGCCCGCCGTAGTAGGGGTCGGGCACCTCGCGCGTGCCCAGCCGCGGCGCGAATTCCATCAGCAGGCGCAGGCGCTCGTGGGCCGAAGCGGGGGCGTCCTCGCGCAAGAAGGCCAGGTTGTCGGCGTCCATCGCCAGCAGCAGGTCGAAGTGCGCGTAGTCCGCCGCCTCGATGCGCCGGGCGCGCAGCGGTGTGAGGTCGTAGCCGCGCCGCGCCGCGTGCGCGATGCTGCGCTCGTCCGGCGGGTTGCGGGTGTGCCAGGCGTGGGTGCCGGCCGAGTCGATCTCGATGCGGCCCTGCAGGCCCTGGCGGATGACGCGGTGGCGCAGCACCGCCTCGGCCGTGGGCGAGCGGCAGATGTTGCCCATGCAGATCATCAGCACGCGCGTCGGCGCGGCGGGGGCGTGACCGGCCTCGCTCATGCCGCGCTCCGTCCGGCGCCGGGGCGGTTGGGGACCAGGGCCGAGAGGTTGTCCGCGCCGCTGGCGCCGAAGGCCTGCTCGCGCAGCAGGGCGAGCTGGTCGCGCACGCGGGCGGCCTTCTCGAACTCCAGGTTCTTGGCGTGCTCGAGCATCTGCTTTTCGAGCTGCTTGATGCGCTTGCCCAGGTCCTTCTCGGACAGCGCCTCGACCTCGGCGGCGGCCTCCAGCTGCTTGAGCTCGTCCTTGCCGCCCTTGTCGCTGTAGACGCCGTCGATCAGGTCGCGGATCTGCTTGCGGATGCCGCGCGGGGTGATGCCCATCGCGGTGTTGTGGGCGATCTGCTTCTCGCGTCGTCGGCCGGTCTCGTCGATGGCGCGGCGCATCGAGTCGGTGATTTTGTCGGCGTAGAGGATGGCGCGGCCATTGACGTTGCGCGCCGCCCGGCCGATGGTCTGGATCAGGCTGCGCTCGGCGCGCAGGAAGCCTTCCTTGTCGGCGTCCAGGATGGCCACCAGCGACACCTCGGGGATGTCCAGCCCCTCGCGCAGCAGGTTGATGCCCACCAACACGTCGAAGGTGCCCAGGCGCAGGTCGCGAAGGATCTCCACGCGCTCGACGGTGTCGATGTCCGAGTGCAGGTAGCGCACCTTCACGCCGTTGTCGGCCAGGTAGTCGGTGAGCTGCTCGGCCATGCGCTTGGTCAGCGTGGTGATCAGCACGCGCTCGCCGATCTCCACGCGCAGGCGGATCTCGCCCAGCACGTCGTCGACCTGGTGGGTGGCCGGGCGCACCTCGACCTCGGGGTCGACCAGCCCGGTGGGGCGCACCAGCTGCTCGACCACCTGGCCGGCGTGCGTCTTCTCGTAGTCGGCCGGCGTGGCCGTGACGAACACGGCCTGGCGCATCTTGGTCTCGAACTCCTCGAAGCGCAGCGGCCGGTTGTCCATCGCGCTGGGCAGGCGAAAGCCGAAGTCCACCAGCGTCGTCTTGCGGGCGCGGTCGCCGTTGTACATGCCGCCGAGCTGGCCGATCAGCACGTGGCTCTCGTCGAGGAACATCATCGCGTCGCGGGGCAGGTAGTCCACCAGCGTCGGCGGCGGATCGCCCGGCTTGGCGCCCGACAGGTGGCGCGTGTAGTTCTCGATGCCCTTGCAGTGGCCGACTTCCTGGAGCATCTCCAGGTCGAAGCGGGTGCGCTGCTCGATGCGCTGCGCCTCCACCAGCTTGCCCTGGCCGACGAACTCCGCCACCCGGCTCCGCAGCTCCTCCTTGATGCCGTCGATGGCGGCGAGCACGCGCTCGCGCGGCGTCACGTAGTGGCTCGACGGGTAGATCGTGAAGCGCGGGATCTTCTGGCGCACCCGCCCGGTCAGCGGGTCCAGCAGCTGAAGCGACTCCACCTCGTCGTCGAAGAGCTCGATGCGGATCGCCAGCTCCGAGTGCTCGGCCGGGAAGACGTCGATCGTGTCGCCCCGCACGCGAAAGCTCCCGCGCGAGAAGTCCATCTCGTTGCGCGTGTACTGCATGCGGATGAGCTGCGCGATCACGTCGCGCTGGCCGATCCGGTCGCCCACGCGCACGATGAAGCGCATCTGCGTGTAGTCCTCGGGCTTGCCGATGCCGTAGATCGCGCTGACGGTGGCGACGATCACGGTGTCGCGCCGCTCCAGCACGCTCTTGGTGGCCGACAGCCGCATCTGCTCGATGTGCTCGTTGATCGACGAGTCCTTCTCGATGAACAGGTCGCGCTGCGGGACGTAGGCCTCAGGCTGGTAGTAGTCGTAGTAGCTGACGAAGTACTCGACCGCGTTCTTCGGGAAGAACTCGCGGAACTCGCTGTACAGCTGCGCGGCCAGCGTCTTGTTGGGCGCGAAGACGATCGCCGGGCGGCCCAGCCGCGCGATCACGTTGGCCATCGTGAAGGTCTTGCCCGAGCCGGTCACGCCCAGCAGCGTCTGGTACGTCAGGCCGTCGTGCACGCCCTCGACCAGCTGGGCGATCGCGGTGGGCTGGTCGCCCGCGGGCGGGTAGGGCTGGAAGAGCTGGAAGGGCGAGTCCGGGAAGCTGACGAATTCGCCCGCCGGAGGCGCTTCGGACGCCGTGGCGGGGGCATCGACGGTGGCCGGTGCGGGCGTGGCCGGGTCGTTGGCGGCCACCGCGCGTGCGCGTTTCGCCGGGCCTGTCGTCGTGCTGGGGGTCGGTTTCGCCATGCCTGGAGCCCGCGGGTCTGGGGGCCCGTAAAATTCGAGCAATCCCGCAGGGTACCGCATCCGGCTGCCCCGCGCTTTCCCCACCCCCCACGAGCGATCGAGCCTCCCATGTCCCTGTTCTCCGCCGTCGAGATGGCCCCGCGTGACCCCATCCTGGGTCTGAACGAGCAGTTCGCTGCCGACACCAACCCGGCCAAGGTCAACCTCGGCGTGGGTGTGTACTACGACGACAACGGCAAGCTGCCGCTGCTGCAGTGCGTGTTGGCGGCCGAGCAGCAGATGATCGCCACGCCGGCCGCGCGCGGCTACCTGCCCATCGACGGCATCGCCGCCTACGACAAGGCCGTGCAGGGCCTGGTCTTCGGCGCCGACAGCGAGATCCTGCGCGCCGGCCGTGTGGCCACCGTGCAGGCCCTGGGCGGCACCGGCGGCCTGAAGGTGGGTGCCGACTTCCTGAAGAAGGTCAACCCCGGCGCCAAGGTGCTGATCTCCGACCCGAGCTGGGAAAACCACCGCGCGCTGTTCACCAACGCCGGCTTCGAAGTCGGCACCTACGCCTACTACGACGCCCAGAAGCTGGGCGTGAACTTCGACGGCATGCTGGCCGACCTGAAGGCCGCCGCCGCCGGCACCGTCGTGGTGCTGCACGCCTGCTGCCACAACCCCACCGGCTACGACATCACCCCGGCGCAGTGGGGCCAGGTGGTCGAGGCCGTCAAGGCCGGCAACCTCGTCGCCTTCCTCGACATGGCCTACCAGGGCTTCGGTGACGGCATCGCCGAAGACGGCGCCGTGATCCAGCAGTTCGTCGACGCGGGCCTGGACTTCTTCGTCTCCACCTCCTTCTCGAAGAGCTTCTCGCTGTACGGCGAGCGCGTGGGCGCCCTGTCGGTGGTCTGCGTGAACAAGGAAGAGACCGCGCGCGTGCTCTCGCAGCTCAAGATCGTCATCCGCACCAACTACTCCAACCCGCCGACGCATGGCGCCCAGGTGGTCGCCAAGGTGCTGGGCACGCCCGAGCTGCGCCAGCAGTGGGAAGACGAGCTGGCCGGCATGCGCACCCGCATCAAGGCCATGCGCGGCGCCCTGGAAGCCAAGCTGAAGGAAGCCGGCGTGACCCGCGACCTGAGCTTCATCACCCGCCAGCGCGGCATGTTCAGCTTCTCCGGCCTGAGCAAGGACCAGATGGTGCGCCTGCGCAGCGAGTTCGGCGTCTACGGCGTCGACTCCGGCCGCATCTGCGTGGCCGCGCTCAACAGCAAGAACATCGACTACGTCGTCAAGGCCATCGCCGCGGTGAGCTGAACCCCACCGGAGCCGCGCCGCCATGCACCTCTCGCGCCTGGACGAACAGCTGGTTCGCCTGCTGCGCGAGCGGCCAGTGGCGGCATTGGCCTGTCTGGATGACGACGGCGCGCCCGCGCTGTCGATGGTGCCCTTCGCCGTGGAAGCGGGGCATGACGCGGCGGCGGGCCTGATCCTGCACGTCAGCGGCCTGGCCGCGCACACGCGGCAGATGGCGCGAGACGCGCGGGTCAGCCTGCTGATCCTCGACCGTGACGACGCGGCCGAGATGCCCCAGGCGCTGCAGCGCGCATCGCTGCAGGCGAGCGCCACCTTCGTCGAGCCCGGCGGTGCGGACCACGCCCGCTGTGAGGCGCTCTACCTCGCGCGCCACCCCCAGGCGTCGCTGATGACGCAGTTGCCGGACTTCCGCTTCGTGCGGTTGACGCCGACCGTGCTGCGCCACGTCGCCGGCTTCGGCGCGGCGCGCTCGCTGGACGGCGAGCTGCTGGCCACGGTGCTGCGCGCGGCGACCTTGGCCTGACGAGCGGTCGGAGCCGGTCCGCTCAACGACTGGCCGCCGCTCAGGCGCCCAGCGCGTCGTGCAGTGCCACGAACTCCAGCGTCAGCTTGTGCTTCGGGTCCAGGTGGACCATCGGCAGCGCGCGCTCGTGGCTCTCCTTGATCTTCACCGAGGCGCCCAGGTAGGGCTGCAGCACCGGCAGGCCTTCCTCGATCAGCTCGGCCACCACCTTCTGCGGCAGGCTGGCGCGGGGCTGGAACTGGTTGACGATGATGCCTTCCACCTTCAGCTCGGCGTTGTGATCGCCCTGGATCTCCTGCACGTTCTGCATCAGCGTGTAGAGCGCGCGGCGAGAGAAGTCGTCGCAGTCGAAGGGGATCAGGCAGCGCTCGGCCGCAATCAGCGCGCTGCGGGTGTAGAAATTCAGCGCCGGGGGCGTGTCGATGTAGATGCGGTCGTAGTCGCTGGCCAGGCTCTGCAGCGCCTCGCGCAGCTTGTAGATCTTGTAGCGCGACTCCAGCTTGCTGTGCAGCTCGTCCAGCGCCGGGCTGGAGGGCATCAGGTGCAGGTGCTCGAAGGGCGTTTCGTAGATGTAGTCGCTGACCGACTTCGGGTTGAAGCTGAAGCTCAGCGTCTGCTGGAAGAAGTCGGCGCTGGTGCCGCCATCGACGCGGTCGGCGGTTTCGCCGAGCAGGTAGCGCGTCGAATTGCCCTGCACGTCCAGGTCCAGCACCAGCGTGCGCAGGCCCTGTTGCGCGCTCACAGCGGCGAGGTTGCAGGTGATGGTCGACTTGCCGACCCCGCCCTTCTGGTTGAACACGACACGGCGCATGCGGAACCTTTCAGCGCTGGCTGAGGGGAAAGTGTGGATGGGGAGCCCGCGGGCTCACAAAGTCCGGATTGTGCCCGGGCTTTGCTGCGCTGCATCAAACGGCGTCGAGCCGGTCGCGCCGCCACAGCGTCGGGAACACACGGATCCACAGTCCCGCGATCAGCAGCACCCCCGCGCCCCCCAGCAGCACCGAGCCCACCGGCCCCAGCCACGCGGCGGTGGCGCCGGATTCGAACTCGCCGAGCTGGTTGCTCGCGCCGATGAAGATGCTGTTGACCGCACTGACGCGCCCGCGCATCGCGTCGGGCGTTTCCAGCTGCACCAGGGTCTGGCGGATCACGACGCTGACCATGTCGGCCGCGCCCGAGATCAGCAGCACCGCGAAGGACAGCGCCACGGAAGTCGACGCGCCGAAGCCCAGCATGCACAGGCCGTAGACCGCGACCGAGGCGATCAGGTGCCGGCCGATGCGGCGCTCCAGCGGGTGGTGCGACAGCCACACCGACATCGCCAGCGCGCCCGCTGCGGGTGCTGCGCGCAGCAGCCCCAGCACCCAGGGCTCGGCGTGCAGGACGTCCTTCACGAACATCGGCAGCAGCGCGGTGGCCCCGCCCAGCAGCACCGCGAAGAGGTCCAGCGAGATCGCGCCCAGCAGCGTCGGGCGCTGCCAGAGGAAGCGCACGCCGGCCAGCGCCGCGTGCCAGCGGCCTTCGTCCTCAGCCCCCCCCGCGCCGGCGCCGGCCGCGGTGTCGCGTGGCCGCGGGTGCACGTGGCGCATCATCAGCGTGGCGGCGACGAAGCCGAGCACGCTCAGCGCATAGACCCAGTCAATGCCCACCGCAAACAGCGCGCCGGCCAGTGCGGGGCCGCCGATGATGGCCGCCTGGATGCCGCTGGAGTTGAAGGCCATTGCGCGCGGCAGCAGCACCGCAGGCACCAGCTGCGGCGTCAGCGACTGCGAGGCCGGCATCTGGAAGGCCCGCGCCGTGCCGAGCAGCACCGACAGGCCGAGGATCAGGGGGCGGTCCACCCAGGCGCCATGGGTGGCGGCCAGCAGCAGCGCCGCGGCGGCGAGCTGGACCAGCTGGGTGACGAAGACGATGCGGGCGCGGTCGTGGTGGTCGGCCAGGTGGCCGGCCGGCAGCGTCAGTGCCAGCGCAGGGAGGAACTGCAGGAGTCCCACCAAGCCCAGGTCCCAGGCGCTGGCCGTCAGCTCGTACATCTGCCAGCCCAGCGCCACCATCACCATCTGCGAGGCCAGCTGCGTCAGCAGCCGCGAGGCCCACCAGGGCGTGTAGCCTGGCTGGCGCAGCAAGGTGCCCAGATCGGTCGAGGTGGGCGCGTCTTCGGGGGGCTGCGCTGCGGACGAGGAGGTCGGGGCTGGGGGCGGGGCGGTCATGCTGCTGCGCAGCATACGCAGTCCCGCCCTGCGCTGCTCGGGCGGGGGTGTTCGAAGCCGGCGTTCAGGCCCGGGGGCCGGCGTCGAGCGCGATGTCCAGGTCCATCGCCCCGGTCTCGGGCGAGGTCATCTGCCAGGCCAGCGGGCGCTGGCGCGCCTCGGCCCACCAGCCGCGCAATTGGCGCGGGGCCATCGGCGCGGCGCAGACGAAGCCCTGCAGGCCGTCGACGCCCAGGTCGTGCAGCGCCGCCAGGTCGCTGGTGTGCTCCACGCCCTTGACGATGACCCGCGCACCCAGGCCGTGGCCGAGCGCGACGGCGCTGGCGAGGATTGCGCGCAGCTGCTCGGGTCGGGCGGCGCGGGCGTCCTGGCGCAGCGCGGCCAGGTCGATCTTGATCTGCGCCAGCGCGCCCAGCTCGGCCACCGAGAGGTAGGACGTCGCGCCGTTGCCGAAGTCGTCCACCGCCAGGCGCACGCCCATTTCGGCCAGCCGGGCCAGCACTTCGGGGTGGGCGTCCGAGTGCGGCAGCAGCGCGGGCGCGGCCACTTCCAGCGTCAGTGCATCCGCCGGCCAGGCGTGGCGAGCCAGTGCCGCTTCGAGCCGGGCCGGCCATTCGCGGTCGGCCAGCAGCTGCACCGACAGGTTCAGCGACAGACCGGCCTGCAGCCCGCCCAGGCGCCAGAGCCGCCCGGCGGCCAGTGCCTGGTCCAGCACCTGATCGGTCAGCCGGGCAATCAGGCCGTGGTGCTCGGCCACATCGACGAACTCGCGCACCGGCATCTGGCCGTCGCTGGCTCGGTGCCAGCGCGCCAGCACCTCGATGTCGGTGACCTGGCCGCTGGTCAGGTCCACCTGAGGCTGGAAGGCGATGCCGATCTCGTGGCGCTCCAGCGCCTCGGCCAGCACGGGCGCCAGCGCCTCGCCCTGCAGCGGCAGGGTCTGTGCGGCGGCGTCGCTGCTGGCGTGCAGCGAGCGGCTGTAGCGCGGGTCGTAGACCGCCACGGTGTGCCGGCCAGCCTGCGCCTGTTCGAGCGCAGAGTGGGCGTGCAGCAGCAGGTTGCGGGGATCGCTGCCGTGTTGCGGGCAGAGCGTGACGCCGATCGTCACCTGCGGGCGCACGCTGCGCCCTGCAACCATCACCGGCCGGGCCAGGTCTTCGGCGAGGCGGTTGGCCAGGCCCATCGATGCGGCCACCGAGTTGTTGCCGATCAGCAGCGCCGCGAAGCTGTGTCCGCCGATGCGCGCGTAGCTGTCGGTGCGGCGGCCCTGGCGCTGCAGGCGCGCCGAGATCGCGTCGATCAGCAGGCTGCTTGCGGCACGGGGTGCCACCGCTGCGGCCGATGCGGCGTTGGGGTCGAGTGGGTCGTTGACGAGTTCGGCCGGCAGTTCGGCGCCGATCATCAGCAGCGTGAAGGCGACGCCGCCGCGCTGCACCGAAATGGTGGCCTGGTCGAGTCGGTCGAGAAAGAGCTCGCGCCGCGGCAGGCCGTGGCGGGCGTCGCTCAGACCGATCTGGCGCAGGCGCATCTCGGCTTCGGCCAGCGTGGCTTCCAACTCCTGCCGGCGCAAGGCCCGCATCAGGCTGTCGTTGATGCGCTCACGTCCCGGTGCGGGAGCGGCCGAGGTGGCGGCCTCCTCGCGCGGGGGCACCAGCATCACCGGCATGGGCGCGCCGCTGGCGTCCTCGTTGCGCAGCGCTTCGTGGAGGCGATCTTCGAGGCTGGCTGAGGGCTCCAGTTCGTCGAGGCCACCGGCATCGGTGTCCACGAAGGACATCGCCATCGAATGCTGTCGCAGCAGATCGGCGGCGTCGCTGCCGCTCAATCCTTCCAAGCTGCGAGGGTCGAGGCCGTTGTACGGCCCAGGAGTCGAGGAATGGGGGACACGGGACGCAGCAAGGCGACCGTCCTCTTCCAGGATGACGATGCGCAGAGTCTTCATCGCGGGCTGACAGGAGCGGGATTCGACCGGGTACGGCCGTCGGCACAATAAACGCTTCGATCAGATGGGGTCGAAGCGGAGGTGTCCATCCTGTGACAAATTTTGCAGGTCATGCTAGCACGGTCGATCCACTGCGCGGGGTTTGCCGTTCGCGGTGGGGGTGGGCTTTTGGTGGGAAATTCTTCCATATTTTTCGATTGCTTCGCGATTGCTTCGGTTTCCACCGGTATCCAGGCCAGCGAGACCGTGCAATCCGACCACCGCGGGCACACTCCGCCTGAGACTCCTTAACCACAGGGCGAAGCCCTTGCGCCCGGGTCCTATGCGCCACATCCTTTGCCGAACCCAGGTCCACCATGTCCGCTGACTTGCATCGCCCCCTCTCCACTTCAGCCATGGCCGGTGCTGGCGCCGGTGTTTGTGGGGACCCGCTCGCGCCGCCCGCAGGCGCCAACCGCCTGCTCGTCACCGGCGGCGGGCGCGGCATCGGCGCGGCAACGGTGCGCCTGGCCGCGCAGCACGGCTGGGACGTCGCGATCAACTACGCGCAGCGGCACGACGACGCCGAGCGCCTGGCCGATGAGGTGCGTGCGCTGGGCCGGCGCGCCTTCACCGTGCAGGCCGATGTGGCCGATGAGGCGCAGGTGATCGCCATGTTCGAGGCGGTGGACCGAGCGTTCGGCGGCCTGGACGGATTGGTCAACAACGCGGGGGTGGTGGATGTGAATGCCCGCCTCGATGAGATGGGGGGCGCACGCCTGCGCCGCATGGTGGACATCAACCTGATGGGCACGCTCTACTGCGCCCGCGAAGCCGTGCGCCGGCTGAGCACCCGGCACGGCGGCGCGGGGGGCGCGATCGTCAACCTCTCATCGGTGGCGGCACGGCTGGGTTCGCCGGGCAGCTATGTGGACTACGCGGCGGCCAAGGCGGCGGTGGACACGCTGAGCATCGGTCTGGCGCGCGAGGTGGCGGCCGAGGGGGTGCGCGTCAATGCCGTGCGCCCGGGCATCATCGACACCGAGATCCACGCCAGCGGCGGCCAGCCCGACCGCGTGGCGCGCGTGGCGGCCTCGCTGCCCATGCAGCGCGCCGGCGTGGCCGAGGAGGTGGCGCAGGCCGTCGTCTGGCTGCTCAGCCCGGCGGCCAGCTACACCAGCGGCGCGGTGCTGGACGTCAGCGGCGCCCGGTGATCCGACCGACCCTGAGCGTGCATCGTGTGGCTTGATGTGCCTCAAGTCCACGGGGCGAGTCGGCGGCTCGGCTCGCATTTGAGAATGATTCTCGTTAAGATGGTGGCTCTGATCCCGTGGTGGGATCGGGCGGCCTCTGGGCCGCGGGCCGTTTTTCGGGCCGATGAGGCCCTGTCACGGACGTTCATGTCGCACGCGCCGAGCACCCTGCACGATCTTCCCCTGCGTACCGCGGCGCGCATCCAGCGCGTGCGCCCTCAAGGCCCGCAGGACCCGGTGGCGGCGCGGCTCGATGAGCTGGGGTTCGTGCCCGGCGCGACGGTCCGGGTCGTGGCGCGCGGGCCGCTCGGCGGTGAGCCTATCGCGGTGCAGGTGGGGGCGACCCGCTTCGCGCTGCGCCGCAGCGAAGCCGAGCGCGTCGATGTCTCACTCGCCGCGCCAGGCGCCGGGGTGGCGGGTCGATGAACGCGGCCGTGCACCTCGGGGCCGGCGAGGCTGGCCGCATCGCACTGGTCGGCAACCCGAACTGCGGCAAGACCGCGCTGTTCAATCGACTGACCGGCAGCCGCCAGAAGGTGGCCAATTACACCGGCGTGACGGTGGAGCGCAAGGAGGGCCGCTTCTTCGGCCCTTCCGGGCGGCGCTGGCGCGTGCTCGACCTGCCCGGCGCCTACAGTCTGCAGCCCAAGAGCCCCGATGAGGCGGTGACCCGCGCGGTCTGCCTGGGCGAGCTGCCCGGTGAGGCGCCGCCGGACGTGCTCGTCTGCGTCGTCTCGGCCACCAACCTGCGGCTGCACCTGCGCTTCGCGCTGGAGGTGCGGGCGCTGGGCCGGCCGATGGTGCTGGTGTTGAACATGATGGACGACGCCGCACGGCGCGGCGTGACCATCGACCGCGCGCGGCTGGAAGCGGAGATCGGCGTGCCGGTGGTCGAGGCGGTGGCGATCCAGGCCCACGGCGCGCAGGCGCTGGTCGACCTGCTCGACGACGGCCCGATCGAGGCGCCCCGAGCGCCGACGCCGGCCGATCTGCACGTCGAAACCGACCGCCTGCTCGATGCGGTGGCCACCGGCGTCGACGGCGACCTGGCCAGCGACTGGACCGAGCGCATCGACCGCGTGCTGCTGCACCCGGTGGCTGGGCTGGTGATCCTCGCGCTGCTGCTGTTCCTGATGTTCCAGGCGGTGTTCACCTGGGCCAAGCCGGTGATGGAGCTGATCCAGTCGGGCGTGACCCTGCTGGGCGATCAGGTCAGTGCGTCGCTGCCGCCGGGGCCGCTGCGAGGCCTGTTGACCAGCGGCGTGATCGCCGGGGCGGGCAGCGTGCTGGCCTTCCTGCCGCAGATCCTGATCCTGTTCTTCTTCATCCTCGCGCTGGAGGAGTCGGGCTACCTGCCGCGTGCGGCCTTCCTGCTGGACCGGCTGATGGTCGGCGCTGGGCTGTCGGGGCGCTCCTTCATCCCGCTGCTGTCGAGCTTCGCCTGCGCGGTGCCGGGCATCATGGCCACGCGCAGCATCCAGCACCCGCGCGACCGGCTGCTGACGATCATGGTCGCGCCGCTGATGACCTGCTCGGCGCGGCTGCCGGTCTATGCGCTGCTGATCGCCGCCTTCGTGCCTGCGCGCGAGGTGGGCGGGCTGTTCAACCTGCAGGGGCTGGTGCTGTTCGCGCTCTACGCGATGGGCATCGGCACCGCGGTGCTGATCGCCTGGAGCGCCAAGCGCTGGGGCGGGCCGGCCGGTGAACACCCGCTGCTGCTGGAGCTGCCGGCCTACCGCTGGCCGCATCCGCGCGACCTGGCGCTGGGGCTGTGGGAGCGTGCGCAGATCTTCATCCGCCGCGTGGGCACGGTGATCGTGGCGCTGACGGTGCTGCTCTGGGGCCTGTCGAGCTTCCCGCCGCCGCCGCCCGGGGCCACCGAGCCGGCGATTTACCACAGCGCCGCGGGCTGGATCGGCCGTGGCCTGGCCTGGATCTTCTCGCCGATCGGCTTCAACTGGCAGATCTGCATTGCGCTGGTGCCTGGCTTGGCTGCCCGCGAGGTGGTGGTCGGCGCGCTGGCCACGGTCTATGCCCTGTCGGCTGGCGACACCGGCAGCGCCGCCGAGGCGCTGACGCCGCTGATCGGCGCGCAGTGGGGCCTGCCCACCGCGCTGTCGCTGTTGGTCTGGTACGTCTACGCGCCCCAGTGCTTCGCCACCCAGGCGGTGATCCGTCGCGAGACCAATTCGGCGCGCATGGCCGCCACCGCGGCCGGCTACCAGCTGGCGCTGGCTTATGGCGCGGCCTTCCTGACCTACCACGCTGCCCGCGCGCTGACCTGATCGACAACGCCATGGACGCCCACGTGCCCCTCACCGTCTACACCTCGATCGAGCAGCTGCTGGTGCCCGCGGCGCTGGTCCTGGCCAGCTGGCAGGTGCTGCGGCGCAGTGCCCGCCGCCCGGCGTTTCAGCGCGCGTTGCTGATGCCGCCGTTGCGGGCGCTGGCCACGCTGGGGGGGAAGTGGCCGCTGGGGGACTGGGCTGAACGCCGGCTGGCGCTGTTGACGGTTGCGCCAGCGGGCACTGCGGTGGGCGCGGCGGCTTGCGCCAGCGGCTGCGGCAGCTGTGGGGGCTGCGCGACGCCGGGGCCCACCGGCGGCACGGCGGCACCGTCCGGGCCGGCGGTGCCTCAGCCCGTACGCTGGCTGGGGCGGACCGGCGCCTGACGGCCCGACGACGGGCCGGCGGCATCAGGCCGCGGTAGGTGAGCAGGGCAAGGTGACCGGGGCGGGCGTGGCCGCGGGCCCGAATGGCGTGACCTGCCCGGTTGGCAGCGCGCGCAAAGCGGCCTGAGCCGCCAGGTCGCGCAGCTGCTTCGCCTGCTTCTCGCGGGTGGCGCGCATCTCGCCGGGTACCGTGATCGTGGCCAGCTCGGCCTCCCAGTGCGCGCATTGGGCCTCGTCGCCCAGGCCGAGGGCGGCTTCCCAAAGCGAGGCGACGACCCAGTAGCGCTCGGTCGGATCGCCGTCGCGCAGCCGTTCGGCGTTGGCGCTGCACCAGGCCAGGACGTCGCGGCGCGCGCGGGCGGCGAGGGTACGGTCGGTGATCGCGTTGGCCATGTCGCCACGCTGGGCGGCCTGCTCGGCGCGCACCTCCAGCACGAAGGCCAGGTTGACGCCGGTGTAGTGGTCCTGCTTGAGCGCAAAGCCGCGGCCATAGCCGAGCACGCAGTCGTCCAGCCAGCTCGGGTTGCCGCTGCTCTCCCACAGCCGCTTGTGCAGCGCCCCCCAGAGCGTCAGCGTCTGCGGGTCGTTGGTGAAGATCGGATGCAGTTCGTTGAGCAGCTCGCGCGCGGCGTGCAGGGCGGTCTGCAGGTCGGGCTGCTCGCTCTTGTAGAGGGCTTCGGCCAGGCGCTGGGTCACGTCCACGTCGTGCGGGCGCAGCTGGCGCAGCGCTTCGAGCAGGTCGGTCGCGGGCTTGTACAAGCGCAGGGCCATCAGGCGATGGGCCTCTTCGAGCATCTGCTTGAGCGTGCGTTCGATGGCGTCCCCCGCGGCGGCGCTGGGGTCCGCCGCGGCCGGTGCCGGTGCCGACACAGCCGGCGCCACCCCCGGCGGCGTCAGCTGGGGCAGGTAGGTGTAGACCGGGCTGTCGGTCTTGGGCGCATCGAGCACCGCACGGATCTGCTGCGCCAGCGCCTTGCCGAAGCGCCGCGCCTCCTGCGCGCCCAGGTCCTTGCCCAGGTGCTCGTAGCTCAGCGTCACGGTGTGGCTGGTGTCGAAGGGGTTCTTGAACTGATTCTCAGCGACGATGATCGTCGTCTGCGGCCGCAGCGCGTAGCGCACGCCCAGCTCGAAGGCGGCGTTGACGTTGTAGGTCGACAGGTCGGCGATCACCAGATCGGCCTCCAGCAGCTGCTGGTACATCGGCACGTCGATCACGCCCGAGTGGGCGATTTCGTCGCAGCGGATGCACGCCAGCCCGGCCGTCTCGACGGCGTCCTTGATGACGGCGTACGAGGCGTCGAGGTTGAGCACCCGGCCGGTGCTGTAGTCGGTTTTCTGGCCGTAGCCCTGGATCACGAAGCAGCGCTTCACCGTCATTCCCTTGTCGCTCTGTGGTTGGAGGGGCCGTCTGGCCGCCGATGGGCTGGTCTGCGCCTGCGTGCGGGCGGCGGTGGCGTTTACCAAACAGCAACTTCACCCGGAACTGGAGAAACCTGCAAGTGTCAGGTTGCTCAGTAGAGCCTTTTGGACCGGCGATGCGGCGTCGCTGCGGCAATCAATCACGCCGAAGGGGCCGTGTCGCGGCGGAAGCAAGAAAGCCCGCTTTCAGAGTGAAGAGGCGGGCTTCATGGGCTTGGTGGGGGCTTCGTGGACTTCGTCGGAGGCTTGCGGAGACTCCAATGGTCCCGCCGACAGGAATCGAACCTGTATTTGCCGCTTAGGAGGCGGCCGTTCTATCCATTGAACTACGGCGAGTGGTGCCGGCTTCCCTGCGGTGGGCGCAGCAGTTGAGCCGGGCGCATTGTAGTTCGGCGAGCGGGGGTCGCCGGGCTGTCACCGCACCGGTCGAGTCTGGGCGCTGGCGTCGCTGGCGGCGGGCTTGACCGGGGCGACGGTGCCGCCGGAGATGGGCAGCGCGGTCAGCCCCGGGGTGCCCCACTTCCAGGTCCAGATCAGGTCGAGGGCGTTTTCCGCCCCGGTCTGGGCGCGGAAGGTGAAGCGCTGGGCCAGCTTGTAGACCAGCTGCCAGGTGCCGCTGGCGGCGTTCAGGCTGCGTTCGTAGCCGAGGTACCAGCGCCGGCTGAGCTGCTTGCCCAGTGAGACGACGGTGTCGCGCGTGGTCGTGCTGCTGCTGGCGCCGGAGCTGGTGCTGGTGGTGGTCGTGCTTTCGTCCTTGCGCACCGAGAACTGGTCCAGTCCGATGCGCTCGATCAGGCCCGGGCTGTCGTCCTCGCCGGTGATCAGCGCGATCGCGGCGCGCTGCAGCAGCGCCAGGTCGGTGCGGGCCAGGCCGTCCGAGGCGCGTCCGAGCAGGAGGTAGGAGAGTTTGTCGGTCTCGGTCATCTCCGGTTCGCTGAACAGGCGGATGCGCGGGTTCTGTGCGGTGCCGGTGACGGTGACGCCCACGCGCACGTCGTCGAGGTCGCGCTTGCTGGCGGCGATGTCCAGGCGCGGGTTGTCCGCCGCGCCGCCGAAGAGCAGGCTGCCGCGGTCGATGGTCATCTTCTGACCGTAGGCGGTGTAGCTGCCTTCCTCGGTGTGGATGTCGCCGTGCAGCGCGAGTTTGCTGCCGGGGCTGGTCAGGCGCAGCTCGCCGGCCAGGCGGGTGGCCAGCCCGCGTCCGGCGACGCTGAGCTTGGGCCCGAGGTCGATGCGCAGGTCGAACTGGTTGCTGCGCTGCGGGCCGCGCGCGTTGGCGTTTGAGGCGGCCGCGCTGGCGGCCGGGTCGGCCTCGGTGGCGACCCGGCCGACCTTGACGTCGTCGGCCAGCGCGGGCGCGTCGCGCTGGGTGAAGTCGAAGCGGCCCTCGTCGATGCCGACCTGGCCGCGCAGCGCGGTGCTGCGCGCATCGACTTGCAGCTCGGCCTGGCCGCTGGCGACGATGCGGCGGTCCACCCGCTGCAGCGCGGCAAAGCGTTCGGCCGTGATCTGCGCGCTCAGCTGTGGCGCAGCGCCCAGGCGGATCTGGCCGGTGGCGTTCAGGCGGCCCTCGCCGGCCAGCACCTGGAACTGCTCGATGCGCGCGGTGTCGCCCTGCAGCGCCACGCGCAGCGCGGCGTCGTGCCAGTCGACGCCCTGCAGCACGTTGCGCACCGAGATGCGTTGGCCAACCAGCTGGCCGCTGAGCTCGGGCGCGCCGACGCGCCCGGCCACCAAAGCGTGCGTGTCCAGCCGCCCGCCCAGGCGCCAGCCCGCCGGCAGCCAGCGGCCCCAGTGGCCGAGCTGCGCGACGCGCAGGTCGATGTGGCCGCTGACCGGCGCCTCGGGCGGTGGCCAGAAGTCGGTGGGCGCGGCCTGCACCGTCTGTTCGCCGTCCAGGCTGCCGAGGTTGCCGCCGGCGACCTGTTCGATCAGCGTCCAGCGGCCCTCGCGCGCCGACAGCGCCAGGCGCAGCCCGGCCAGGCCGAGCTGCTGGGGGCCGGCGGGGTTGTCCGGGTCCTGCACGAACAGGTCGCCGCGCAGGCGCTGCAACTCGATGTCGGCGTTGACCCGCTGTGGCGTGGCCTGGATGTCGATGCGCCCGCCCAGCTGCAGGTCGCCGCCCCAGCCGAAGTCGGGCTGGGCCCGCGCCAGCAGGGGCGCGACGGTCAAGGGCTCCAACTCGGCGCGCAGCGTCACGGAGCGGCCGTCGGCCGGGGTGCCCATCTCGCCAGGCAGCCGCTCGCCCACCAGGCCGGCGTCGCGCCAGCTGAATTCCTGCAGGCGCAGGCGGGCGTCGAAGGCGGTGAGCTGGGTGGCGCCGATCTGCAGCGAGCTGCCCAGGCCGCCGTGGCTGAAGCGCAGCGGCGTGGCCGCCAGCGTCAGCAGCGGCGTGGCGCTGGCCGACGGGGGCTGGCCGCCGCCGCTCTGGCGCTCGTTCAGCGCGGCCTGGGCGATCTGGCCGGCCCAGGCGAGGTGGCCGGACTCGGTGTCGAACTCCAGCGCGCCGTCGGCCTGGGCCAGCAGGGTCCAGTGCCGGGTGACGGTCGAGGCGTCGGCGGTCGAGCTCTGGGGCGCCGGGTCGCTGCCTCCGGTGCCTTGACTGGAACCGTTTCCAGGGGCGCTGCTGCGCTCGGTCTCGGCGCGCAGCGTCAGCCGGTGGGCACCGGTCTGGCCTTCGAGCAGTAGCTGCAGGCGCTGCAGCAGCGGGCGAGCGCCGCCGATCTGCTGGGCCTGGGCGTCGAGCGTCAGCGGGTCGTTGCGGCCATTGCCCAGGTTCCAGTGCGCCTGCAGGTTGCGCCACTGGGCGGTGGGGGCGGGCGTGGTGGCACTGGCAGGTGTGGCAGGCGTGGCGGCGTCGCTGCCCGTGCGGTTCCACCAGCGCAGGGCCTGCCGTTCGCCCGCCTGCAGCTCGCCGCGGCTGCGCAGGCGCGGCCAGCGGCCGTCGAGTTCGAGCTGGCCGCGGGTGTCGCCGGCCAGCAGCGGCGCGCGGGCCGCATCGATCAGCCGCCACCAGGGCGCCAGCGCCTGCAGGTCGGCGCTGGACCAGTGCAGCCGCCAGCGGTCCTGCGCGTGGTTGGGGTCGAGGTCGGCGTGCAGCGTCACCGCGCTGGGCTCGGCAGCGGGCGAGCCCCCCGCGCTGACTTGCAGGTCGGCGATCAGGTGCGGCAGCGGGCCGAGCGCGGCCTCGGCCTGCGAGCTGCGCAGCTGCAGGTGGCCGCTCAGCGGCACGCCCGCGAGCAGGCTGGCGCCCAGGCCGACGTGTGCCTCGCCGCGCAGGGCCGCCAGCCAGGCCAGGCCGCCGCCCTGGGTGGCCGCACCCGCCTCCCGCAGCGGCAGGCTCAGGTCGGCGTGGGCCTCACCATCGAGCCGGTGCGGGCCGCGGCGCAGCGGGTGGTCGGCGGGGCCGGGCCACCACACCAGCGGGTCGAAGGCGTGCAGCCGGCTGTCCAGCCGCAGGCGCCAGCCATGGGCCTCGCGTTTGAGCATGCTGCTGGCGTCCAGCCGGGCACTGCCGGCCTCGGCGATCAGCTGGCTGAGGGCCACCTGCTGCGGATCGGCCTGGCCCTCCAGGCGCAGCCGAACCGCCGGCAGCCCGGCGCCGATGAGCCGGCCGGTCAGGTCGGTCTGCAGCCGCAGCGAGGCGCCGGCCGGGGCGAGGCTTTGCCCCGCGGTGGCGGGCGGCGTTGCTGAGGGCGGCGTCGCGGAGGGCGGGGCCGCGGCGGGCGGAGGTTCTCCACCGCTCAATGGCCAGGTCAGTGCCAGTGCCAGTGGCCCGCCGACCTGCAGCGTCGGGGCGGCGGGGTGCAGCCGCGCGGGCTCGAAGGCGGCAAAGTGGGCCGCCAACTCCAGCTCAAGGTGGCGTGCGCCGTCGGGCCCGATCAGCGCCCAGCGGCCGTCGGCATCGACCCGGCCGGCGGTGGCGCGCTCGTCGGCCAGTTCCAGGTGGAGCGCCTCCACCCGGCCCTGGTCGATGGCGTCGAGGCGGCCCTGCGCCAGCGCCTCCACACGCCGGAAGGGCAGGCGCTGCTGGTCGAGCCGACCGGGCAGGGCGTTGTCCAGCGCCACCTGCAGGCCCAGCGGCGTGGCGGCGCGCCCCGGTGCGTCGGGCTGCAGCGTGGCGGCGATGCGCCCGCTCAGCGCGGTGTGCGGCAGCCCGCTGGCGAAGGGCGCCAGGTCGAAGTGGTCGAGCTGGGCCACCAGGCGCGACAGCGGCGGGCGCGCCACCGGGGCGATCTCGGCCTCGGCCTGCAGCGCCTGGCCGCGCGCGGTGAGCTGGGCCTGGACCTGGAAGCGCTCGAGCGGGCCGTGGCCTGTGAGCGCGACCGACCAGCCGGGCAGCGGCTCCCCGGCGGGCGTCAGCTGCACGGTGGCCTGCAGCGGCAGGGGCGCGGCGGTGCCCATCACGGCCTCGCCGGTGGCGGCCAGGCGGTCCCACTCGGCGCGGACCTTGGGCACCCGCCAGTGGCCGTCGGGCCCGCCTTCCATCGTGGCCTGGCCGCGGATGCCGCGCACCGGCCGGTCGCGGATGGCGTCGAACAGCAGCTCGTCGATCTGCACCTCGTCGGCCTGGATCGTCACCGGCAGGATGAGGTCGCGCGGCATCACCACCGGGTTCGGATCGTCGGACGGGCCGTGAATGTCCAGCCGGCGCGCGGCCAGGCGTTCGGCGTGGAACACCGGCACGCCGCCGCGGGGCCAGCTCACGCGCAGGTTCTGCCAGACCAGCTCGTCGACGATCAGGTCGCGCCGGCTGCCCATGCGCCAGCGCAGCTGCTGCACGCGCAGGTCACCGAGCAGGCGGCCTTGCACCCCCTCGCAGTGCAGGTTGGGCACCAGATTGATGACGGTGCGCGCCCCGCTGGCCGTGCCCAGGGCCCAGCCCAGCGCGGCCAGCAGCGCCAGCAGCACGAGCAGCGGGAGCGCCAGCGCCAGCAGCAGCGCGAGCCGGCGCCGCGGCCGGCGCTCGACAGCGGAGGCGGCGGCTTGATCGGCCGGCGTGGCGGGGCGGTCCGTCGGCTCGGCCATGGTCAGAAGGTGATGCCCACGGAGAAGTGGAAGCGCAGGTGCCGCACCTGCTCGCCCCAGGCCAGGTCGATGCGCAGCGCCCCCACCGGGCTGCGCCAGCGCAGGCCGACGCCATAGCCCCAGGCGGCCCGCCAGTCGCCCCACTGCGTGGCGGCGTTGCCGGCGTCGACGAAGACCGCGCCCCACCAGGCCGGGTGCGCCAGCGACAGTGGGCGCGCCAGCTCGATGCTGCCGACGCTGAGCACCCGTCCGCCCACCGCTGTGCCGCTGGCGTCGCTGGGGCCCAGGCTCTGGTAGGCGTAGCCGCGCACCGAGTCGTCGCCCCCGGCACGGAACAGCAGGGTGTAGGGGATCGAGACGCTGGCGGGCGCGACCACCTGGCCCAACTCGATGCGGGTCTGGCCGTACCAGTTGTCGCCCAGCGTCCAGTAGTTCGTCAGCCGGGTGCCCAGGCGGGCGAACCAGCCGTCGCGCTGCTGCGAGGCGAAGGAGTGGCCCAACGCGCCGTTGGCCGACAGGCTCCAGCCCTCGGTGGGCAGCACCGGGTTGTCCAGCCGGCGCCAGACCCATTGGTAGTTGTAGGTCAGCGCCGAGGTGTCGTCGGTGATCGCCATCGTCGACAGGTCGTGCGTCAGTGCGCGCTGCCACTCGAAGTAGTAGGTGCGCTCGATGCGCTCGGTGTCCTGGGTGCGGCCGATGCGCAGGCGCTCACTGCTCACGCGCAGGCCGCTGGCGTCGGTCTGACTGAACGCAGCAGCGATGAGGTTGCGGTGCGGGCCGGGCTCGGGGTGCGAGGTCAGGTCCAGCGACAGCGAGCTGGCGCTGCGCCCGAGCTGCAGCTTGGTCTTGGCCTGCCAGTGCAGGCCGAAGGGCTGCTGGTGGATGTGCTCCAGCGTCACGCGCGGGCCGGTCAGGTCCGAGATGCCCACGCCGACGGTGGCCTGCTGCAGCGCACGCTCGCGCAGTCGGATCTGGATCGGCACCGCGCCGGCCAGGCTCGGGTCGGGGTCGTAGGTGACCGCCACCGTGTCGAACAGCCCCGTCTTGACCAGCCGGTCCTGGTAGTTCAGCAGGGCCTGCTCGCGCAGCGGCGCGCCGGTGGGCACGTTGCGCAGCGCCAGCAGCGAGGCCTCGCGCACGTGCTCCAGTCCGTCGAAGTGGAAGGCGCCGAAGCGAAACAGCGGCCCGCTGTGCAGGCGCAGCGCCAGGGCGGCGCGGTGCTGCGCCGGGTCCACCTGCGCCTCGCTGTGCTCCCAGGTGGCTGCGGCATAGCCTTCGCTGCGCAGCAGGGTCAGCACGGCGGATTTGGCGTCGTCCCAGGCCTCGCGCGTGAAGGCGTGGCCTTCGGGCAGCGACCACTGGCGCCGCAGCTGGGCGATGAGCGCGCTCGCGGCGGCCGCGTCGCGCTCGGTGGCGCCATCGGCCGGGTCCGCGTCGGCGCTGCGTTGGGCGGTCGTCGCGTCGCTCAGCGGGCCCAGGATGTCCAGCCGCACCGCGCCCACACGCGTCTGCTCGCCCGGAGTGACGTGCAGCAGCAGGCGGATCGGCTGGTCCGCTCCCCCGCTGGCGCTGCCGATCGGCTCGGCGCGCACCTGGGCGTCGAAGTAGCCCTCGGTTTCCAGCAGCTGGCGCACCTGGGCCGGTGCGGCTGTGAGCAGGCGCGACAACTCGGAGCGGGTGATGCGCGCCTTGCCGTCGCTGCGCTGGTAGCGCGCCAGGTCGAGGTAGCGCAGCAGCAGCGGCTTGAGTGCCGCGGGCGCATCGAGCTCGAGCTGCCAGGTGATGTTCTGCGGGTTGGCGTCCTCGTCCGCTGCGGTGGGCCCATCGGTCGGCCCGTTGGCTGGCCCGTCGGCCGGTGCATCGGCCGGTGCATCGGCCGGTGCATTGGCGGGGGCGGGTTCGGCCGCGGAAGGCGTCTGGGCGAAGGCCGTGCCGCCCCCGAGCAGCAGGGCCGCCAGGACGGTCAGGGCGCCGGGCCAGGCGGCGGCGGTGGGGCGGCGGTCGGTCAGAGGCATCGGCACGCCGGCAGCGGTCGTGCGGGCAGGGGTTCAGGAAGTCGCTATTTTCGCCCGGCGGGCAGGGGGCGTCGCCTCACTTCGACAGCAGCCGCATCGCCTGCTCCAGCCCGGCCAGCGTGAGCGGGAACATGCGCTGGTTCATCAGCTGCTGCACCATCGCGATGCTCTGGCGGTACTGCCAGACGCCCTGCGGCTCCGGGTTGATCCAGGCGTACTTCGGGAAGGCGTGGGTGAGCCGCTGCAGCCACTCAGCGCCGGGCTCCTCGTTGTTGTACTCGACGCTGCCACCGGGCTGGACGATCTCGTAGGGGCTCATCGTCGCGTCGCCGATGAAGATCAGCTTGTAGTCCTTGTTGTACTTGCGGATGATGTCCCAGGTCGGCGTCTTCTCGGTGTAGCGGCGCCGGTTGTTCTTCCACATGAAGTCGTAGACGCAGTTGTGGAAGTAATAGAACTCCAGGTGCTTGAACTCGTTCTTGGCGGCGCTGAAGAGCTCCTCGACGCGGTGGATGTGCTCGTCCATCGTGCCGCCCACGTCCATCAGCAGCAGCACCTTCACCTTGTTGTGCCGCTCGGGGATCATCTTGATGTCGAGCAGGCCGGCGTTCGCCGCGGTGGCGTGGATGGTGTCGTCCAGCGCCAGCTCCAGCTCGTTGCCCTCGCGCGCGAAGCGGCGCAGCCGGCGCAGCGCCACCTTGATGTTGCGCGTGCCGAGTTCCTTGGTGTCGTCGTAGTCCTGGAAGGCGCGCTGGTCCCAGACCTTCACCGCGCTGCGGTTCTTGCCCGCTCCGCCGATGCGGATGCCCTGCGGGTTGTAGCCGCCGTGGCCGAAGGGGCTGGTGCCGCCGGTGCCGATCCACTTGCTGCCGCCCTCGTGGCGCTCCTTCTGCTCCTCGAGGCGCTTCTTCAGCGTCTCCATCAGCTCCTCCCAGCCCATCTTCTCGATCTTGGCCTTCTCCTCCGGGCTGAGCTCCTTCTCCAGCACCTTCTGCAGCCAGTCCAGCGGGATGTCGCGGGTGAAGTCGGTGAGCATCTCCACGCCCTTGAAGTAGGCGGAGAAGGCGCGGTCGAACTTGTCGAAGTGGGCCTCGTCCTTGACCAGCGCGGTGCGGGCGAGGAAGTAGAACTTGTCAACGCTGGGGCCGGCCTCGTCGTCGATCACGCCCTCGCGCAGCGCTTCGAGCAGCGTCAGGAATTCCTTGACCGAGACGGGCAGCTTGGCCGAGCGCAGGGTGAAGAAGAAGTCGATCAGCATGGCGGGACTCGCGCGGGGTGGGATTCGGGCGGCCGTGTGGCGCCCCCGCGCAGTATGCGTGAAGCCGGCCACCTGATGTCCAGCGGCAGGCGCGGGCGCCTCAAGTCTGCAAATCGGACGACGAAATGGACGGGGTGTGGCGGTCGATCGTCCCGGGGGCTTTGAGTCCCGCAGGGCTGGGCCGCGCGCGTGCATCTCCTGCAACGCCAGCCCTGCGAAAGCCTGTGTCCGCCCTCTATCAACTCACCTGCACCCAGTTGCTGCTCTACAGCGTCATGTGGGGCGCGGCCTGGTGGATCGTCGGCAGTGAGCGGCGTGCGGTGCTGCATTGGCTGACCTCCTCGCTGCTGACCTCCGCGGGGCTGGGCCTGATCTCGCTGCGTCCCGCTGGAGATCCCTGGCTGACGGTGGTGCTGTCCAACCTGCTGCTGTTGATCGCCGCCATCTTGCTGGCGCGGGGAGGCGCCTGCTTTCTGGGCTTGCGTCGGCGCGACGGCGAAAACCTGTCGCTCTTGATGGCCTTGGCCACGGCCGCGGTCTGGTTTGGCCCCCGTCCTGAGTCCGGTGTGATCTGGCAGCACCCCGGCTTTCTGACCGCCGCAGGGATCGCCTGGATCCTCAGCCGCACCGCCTGGGGGCAGTGGACCTTGCTGCGGGCCCAGTTCGGTTGGCGCACGGCGTTGGTGGTGTCGGGCACCCATGCCACCTTCGCCGCACTGCAATGGGCCCGCTCGTTGTTCGGGCTGTTGTCCAGCGACCCGGTGCCATTGCACTCCGCGCACGTTGCCAACGAACTGCTGGTCTACGCGCTGCTGGTGTCCTCGGCGGTCCTGAACTTCGTCTACCTCTTCCTGATGGTGATGCGACTGACCGGCCGGCTGACCCACCTGGTCGAGCACGACGTGTTGACCGGGTTGTTCAACCGCCGCGCGATGCAGGATGCCTTGGCGGAGCAGTGGGTCCATTGGTTGCGCCGCCGCGAGCCCTTTGCGGTGGTCAGCATCGATCTGGACCACTTCAAGCAGATCAACGATCGCTGGGGCCACCCGGCCGGTGACGAGGTGCTGCGCGCCACCGCCGCCCTGCTCGTCACCGGGGCTCGCACGGTGGATCGGGTCGGTCGCATGGGCGGCGAGGAATTCTTGCTGCTGTTGCCCGGCTGCCAGCCCGAAGATGCGCCCCTGGCTGCCGAACGCCTGCGCCAGACCTTGGCAGCGGCCTCCCTGGAGCTGAGGGGCATTGGCGAGGTTCGAATCACCGCCAGCCTCGGCGTGGCAGCGGTCGAAGCGGGCGACCTCTCACCCGATGAGATCCTGCAGCGCGCCGACGCGGCACTTTATGCGGCCAAGCGCGCAGGGCGAAATCGCGTCGCCGGTCCCAGCCTGGCGGGCCAGCACAGCGGGGCCGCCACGAATCTGGGTCCAGCGACGCCGTGACGCCTGACCGGTCTGGCCGTCACGTCGCCCGCGCGCAGCACTCAAGGACCCGCCTGCGGGCGCCGACAACCTGAGCAGCTGCCCGTTTTTCGTCTTCCGCCCCGACTTTCCCCTTTTCGGATCCCGGGATCTCCAGGCGTCGATGGGCGGCGCGAACCGCCCCGTGCACCGACGAACCCCTGGCTCCAACAGCGCCGCAAAGCCTGACCTCATTGCGTCTTGGCGGGCGACGCGGGTTTTCCACAATGAACGCGATGAACCCCACCCTCTGTCCGCGTCCCGCCGTCCCGCCACGACCGTGGCGGTCGGGCTCGGCCGGCTTCACGCTGGTGGAGCTGTTGGTGACGCTGACGGTGCTGGTGCTGGGGACTCTGGTGGTGATGCCCGCGCTGTCGGACTTCTCGGCGCGCAACCGCATCGCGTCGATCGAAGGCGATCTGATGGCCACGATTGGACTGGCCCGATCCGAAGCGGCGCGCAACGGCCTGCCCGTGCTGCTCGTGGCCGCCAGCGGCGGCTCGACCGGCAACGCTTTTGCCGGGGGCTGGCGGCTGGTGCTCGACAGCAACAGCAACAGCGTGGCCGATGGCAGCGAAACCGAACTGCGTGCGCACGAGGCGCCGGGCGCCGAGCTCAAGGTCGACGGCAGCAGCCCGGTGGTCTTTGCGGCATCGGGCTACCTCAATCCGGTGTCTGCGGTCACGCTGACGATTTGCCGGCGCAGTGGCAGCTCGGCCGGCGTGGCGATCACGATCAGCCCCAGCGGCCAGGCCGACAGCGCGGCCATCACCACCTGCTCTTGACCATGCGGCCCCTGTTTCACCTCCCCCCGGCCAAGGGCCACCGAGGCACCACCCTGATCGAGGCGCTGATCACCGTGCTGGTGCTTGCGGTGGCGGCGCTGGCCTTTGCGGCCTTGCAGGTGCGTGGCACCTCGCACAACGCCAGCGCCTCCTGGCGCAGCCAGGCCACGCTGATGGCCGCGGAGCTCACCGACCGCCTGCGCGGCAACCCGGTCGGCGTTGCGGCCGGTGCCTACAACAGCCTGATCACACCGGGCAGCGCCTTGGCCTGCAGCGCAGCGGCTCCCTGCACCCCTGCGCAGATGGCGACCACCGACTTTGCCCGCTGGCGCAGTGCCCTGACCAACCTGCTGCCCAGCGGCAGTGGGGTGGTCTGCCTGGACAGCTCGCCCAGCGACGGCAGCAGCGCCGTCCCGGCCTGCGATGGCTTGGGCACTCAGCTCGTCGTCAAGGTCTTCTGGACCGAGCGCGGCACGGAGACCCGTTTCGTCACGGCGGTGCGGCCATGACGGGCGCTTCCAACCAACGACCTGGGCGATCGGCGCGAAGGGCTCGCCAGCATGGTGTGACGCTGGTCGAGCTGATGATCGGTGCGGTGATCGGCCTGTTTCTGGTCGCGGTGATGGGCGGCCTCTTCGTCGGCGGCAAGGGCGGGCTGCGTGCGCAAAACCAGATGGCGCGCCTGCAGGAGAACGGCCGCTTCCTGGCCGATGCGCTGGCCAACGACCTGCGCATGGCGGGCTTCCTTGGCTGCCGCGGCAGCGCGTCGGCGACGACCACCAACCTGCTCAAGACGCCGACGGCGCTGCTCTACAACTTCTCGCTCGGCGTCTGGGCCTCGCACAACACCGGCTCGGCTTGGTCACCGGTGCTGGACGCGGCGATTCAGAGCGCTTCGATCACGCCGGCACCGAACAGCTACGGCGACGTGCTGACGATCCGGCGCAGCGAGGGCCCCGGCATCGCCCTGATCGCCGAGATGAGCGCTGGCACGGACGCGCTGAGCGTCACCGCCGGCTCCACGGTGAAACAGGGCGACTGGCTGATGGTGTCGGACTGTGGGGGCGCGGCGATCTTTCAGGCCACCAATGCCAACCCAGGCACAGCCGGCTCGATCCAGCACAGCAGCTCCGGCAGCCTCACGCCCGGCAACAGCAGCAGCAGCCTGGGGCGCGCCTTTTTGCAGGACGCGCTGGTGCACCGCCTCGCAACGACGACCTACTACCTGGCGCCGAGCGCGCGCAGCGGCAAGACCAGCCTGCGTGCGCTGTGGTCCTACACCGTGCCGTCCTACGACGGCAGCGCTCAGCCGCAGGAGCTGGTGACGGGCGTCGAGCGCTTCGTCGTGCGGCTCGGGCTGGACAGCGATTCGGACGGCGCCGCCGACGCCTACGTCACCCCGGACGCCGTGACCGACTGGACCCAGGTGGTCACCACCCAGGTCGAGCTGCTGCTGGCCAGCACCGACGATGGGGTGGCCACCGCGGCCCAGCCCTACGTCTTCAACGGCAGCACGACCACGCCCAGCGACCGGCGGCTGCGCAGCGTGGTGAGCTTCACCGCGTCGGTGCGCAACGCGCTGCGCTGAGGATCGGCCATGCCCGCCCATCGACTTTCCCGAACTCGCTCTTGCCGGTCTCCAGCCGCGTCGAGGGGCTTCTCGCTGCTGACGGTGCTGCTGATGATGGCGGTGCTGGCCTTTCTGGCCTTGGGAGCGTTGAACGTCAGCGTCATCCAGGAGCGCATGGCCGGCAACCTGCGCGACCGCAACCTGGCGCTGCAGGCCGCCGAGGCCGCGCTGCGCGACGCCGAGGCCGACATCGAGGCCAACCTCAGCCTCGACTCCGCCTTCACCACCGCCTGCACCAATGGACTGTGCGTGCCGGCCTCAATGACCAGCAGCGGTGCCGTCTCCACGCTGCGATGGAAGACCGTCGACTGGAGCGCTGCAGGCGGGCAGAGTCGCGCCTACGGCAGCGTCACTGGCGCCACCGCGCTGCCCGACGTGGCCGCACAGCCGCGCTACCTGGTCGAGCTGTTGCCGGTGCTTGCGCCCACGAGCGGCAGTTCGGCCAACCTCGGCAGCAGCCTGGCCAGCCAGGCCCAGGCCTTCCGGATCACCGCCCGCGGCGTTGGTGTGCGCAGCAGCACGGTGGTGATCCTGCAGTCGACCTACATCAAGCAGTGACCCGTTCGACGGACCCGACGGTATGGCCCACCTCCCCGCTTCGACTTCCCGCCCGCTGGCGCTGCTTGCGCTGCTGGGCGCCGGCAGTTCCGCCAGCCTGGCCCTGACCCTCGCAGAGGTGCCCCTCTCGCTGGGGTCGGGCGTCAAACCCAACTTGCTGGTGGTGTACGACAACTCACCGTCGATGGAGTACTTGCTGCCACAGACGCTGGGGCCGACGACGACTTTCACCGACACGCGCACCCGGGGCAACACCGCGCGCAGCATCTTGCGCCAGAGCATCACCCAATATCAGGACCAGTTCCGCTGGGGATTCGCCACCTTCGCCATCAATGGGTCGCCCTATTACGCCGGCGTGGCCAACGATCCCCTGCTGTCGATCGTGTTTTATTCCAGCCCGGCCACGGGCGCTGGGGCGGTGCTGCGCACGGTGCAGGACAACTCGGCCACCCACTACAACGCGCTGATGGGCCTGCTGGCCAATGAAACCAACAGCCTGACGACGACCGAGTTGAAAAACGCCTCCTACGGCACGCCGCTGGCCGGGGGCGTCAAGGTGGCCTACGACTATTACTCGAATGCGCTCAGCGGCGGCGGTCAGCCCTCGCCCATCACCGACAAGGCCTGCCAGCGCAACTACGTCGTGCTGGCCACCGACGGCCAGCCGAACGTGCGGGTCGACGCGACCTTGTACACGGCCGCCGAAATCAACAACACCCAGAATCCCGACGGTTCCTGGACCTGGGGCCAGGCCGCCAAGGACGTGCATTCCCGCATCGGCGCGCTGCGCGCCACCACGGTGACCGGCACGGCGGCGGTCAACGGCACCTACGACATCAAGACCTATGTGATCGGCATCGGCGAGGACATTGCGGCCAACCAGTATTCCGCCTCGATGGACCACATGGCGCAACTCGGCGGCACCGGCAACGCCTATTTCGCCGCCGACTCCACCCAGTTGACCAGCGCCTTTGCCAGCATCACCGCGGACATTTCGGCGCGCTCCAGCGCCGGCAGTGCGGTGTCGATGAACGCCGGCTCCTGGCGCAGCGGCTCGGCCGTGTATCAGGGGCGCTTCAACTCCGGCGACTGGTCGGGGCAGTTGCTGGCCTACACCCTGGGCTCCGACGGCAGCCTGGCTGCCACGGCCTCCTGGGATGCCGCGCAGCGCTTGAACGCGCAAAACTGGAGCACCGGGCGCGACATCCTGACCTACAAATCCTCGGCCGCGCTGGGCAGCCGCGGCGTGGCCTTGCGCTGGCCGGCGAATGCGGCGTCCCCCGGCGCCACTGAGATCGACAGCAGCCTGGTCACCGCGCTGAACAAGGACGCCAGTGGCAACGTCGACAACTTCGGCTCGCAGCGGCTGGCCTGGCTGCGCGGGGACACCTCGCGGGAGCTGCGCAACTGCGCCAGCTGTGCTGCGCCGCTGTTTCGCAACCGGCCGACCACGGTGCTGGGCGACGTCATCAACTCGGCCCCGGTCTACGTGAACGGGGGCGGCCAGTACGTGCGCGACAGCGCCCAGGCGGCGGCCTACAGCAGCTACAAGACGACGCGGCTGAACAAGCCGGCGCTGGTCTTCGTCGGCGCCAACGACGGCATGCTGCACGCCTTCAACGCCAGCACGGGCGACGAGGTGTTCGCCTACGTGCCCGCGGCGGTGACCAGCCGGCTCAGCCAGCTGACCAGCCAGGCCTACAGCCACCGCTACACGGTCGACGGCTCGCCGGTGGTCGCCG